>JAEAME010000098.1_pt1 | contig 122830 bp, 83 predicted proteins | sample 8958731 | NCBI WGS metagenome assembly JAEAME01 (sample SAMN16933194, study PRJNA681113) | bioreactor sludge metagenome | isolation source: anerobic bioreactor sludge (Control) | place: India:Bengaluru | collected 2018-10-24
GATGCGGAGTAGGATTAACGGTAACGGTAAAGTCGGAAGCCGGGCCGTCGCACCCGTTGGCATGGGGGGTGATATGATAGGTGACGGTGGCGGGAGCCGTGGTATTGTTTGTCAGAATATCGTTGATAACAGTAACATTGACAGGTTGATCAGCAGTAAATCCAGTGACGCTTCCTACGGGGTTGCAAGTAGCCGTCCAGGTGAAGTCGCCCCCGGTCACATCGGGAACCAGGGTAACGCTGAAAGTACCTTCTGAACATACGGGTGGCGGAGCAGCATTAGTGAGATGGGGAGTGGGATTGACCGTAACGGTAAAGTCCGAAGCAGGGCCGTCGCAACCATTGGCATGGGGGGTGATATGATAGGTAACGGTAGCCGGGGCAGTGGTATTGTTTGTCAGAACATCGTTGATAACCGTAACATTAGCGGATTGTACAGCGGTAAATCCGGTGATGCTTCCCACGGGGTTACAGGTGGCTGTCCAGGTGAAGTCACCTCCGGTCACATCGGATAGCAGGGTCACGTTGAAAGTTCCTTCTGAACATAAGGGTGGCGGAGCTGCATTGGTAAGATGGGGCGTGGGGTTGACCGTAACGGTAAAGTCGGAAACCGGGCCGTCGCAGCCGTTGGCATGGGGGGTGATATGATAGGTGACAGTGGCCGGAGCCGTGGTAGTATTAGTCAGTACATCATTGATCAAGGTGACATTTACAGGCTGATCAGCAGTAAATCCCGTGACAGAACCGACCGGGGTGCAGGCAGCCGTCCAGGTGAAGTCACCCCCGGTCACATCGGGCACCAGGGTTACGTTGAAAGTACTGGCTGAACATACGGGTGGCGGAGCAGCATTGGTAAGATGGGGCATTGGTAAAACATCCACAATAAAATTGGTATCATAACCCACGCAGTTTCCTGCTGTCGGAATGATTGTATATTGCACCTGTCCGGTAGTGGGAAGATTGTTTGTCAGGGTCTGGGCAATGATCGTCCCGGAGCCATCGCTGTATCCGCTGACATCCCCTGTTAAGGTCGAGGCTGTCCATACGAAAGTAGTATTAACGCAACTGGCGGTAAGGTTGATATTTGTCGGATCCTCTGAACAGATTGTCTGATTCATCGGATTAGTTGTCAGGTGCGGCATTGGATTGATGGTAACCAGGTAGTCGACGACCGGACCCGGGCAACCGTTGGCTGTCGGAGTGATGTGATAGGTAACCGTTTCGACCTGTGTTCCCGGGGTGGAGAGGGTTTGTGCGATCAGAGGGCCGTTGCCTGCAGAATGACCCAGCACATCGGGTGAGCTGGCTGTCGTTGTCCATGAAAAGGTACAGCCACTGACACCGGATAAAAGTCCTATGTTGGTTTGTTGTTTGGAACAGATGGAGGGAGTTGACGGATTATACGTAACGTCGGGAGTGGGATTGACCGTCACGGTGAAGTCTGTTACCGGTCCGTCGCAACCGTTGGCATGGGGGGTGATGTGATAGGTGACGGTAGCCGGAGCAAAAGTGATATTTATCAAATCATCATTGATGGATGTGACATTAGCAGGCTGGTTAGCGGTAAATCCTGTAACAGAACCCACGGGATTGCAGGTAGCAGTCCAGGTGAAGTCACCCCCGGTAACATCGGGCACCAGCGTTACGCTGAAAGTACTGTCCGAACAAAGGGGCGATGGCGCCGGGTTTGCAAGATGGGGTGTGGGGTTGACCGTTATGACAAAAATAACCGGGTATCCATCGCATCCGTTAGCCATTGGGACAATAAGATAAGAGACCGTCTCAACCGTTGTTCCGGTATTATCCAGTTGCTGATTGAGGAGTGTCGACGGAACGTTGTTATCGCTCCACCCGGTGATGTTTGGTGAGCTTGGGGTGCAGGTCCAGGTAAAGCCGGTTCCCGCCACGTTGGAAGTAAGGGTGATGCCGGTCAGGGTATTATCACAGATTGTCTTGGACAATATAGGGTTTGAAAGGTCGGGGATCGGGTAAACGGCGACTTTAAAGACGGTCGTATCGCCCAGGCAGGTAGTTGCATGAGGAAGGATATGGTAATAAACCGTATCGATGGAATGACCTGAATTGCGCAGAAGCTGTTCGATGAGGGTGTCGGGGTTAAGCATGTTATCGGTATAGCCGGTAACATTAGCCGAACTGGCTGTACATGTCCATGTAAACCGGGTTGTGTCGAGATTCGACAGGAGTGAGGTTTTAAAAATCGAACTGTCACAGATCGAGCTGACCAGGACCGGATTCGTGAGTTTAGGGTGCGGATAGACGGCTATATAGAAATTCGTATCGTCGCCGGTACAGGTACTGTTGTGCGGGACGACGTTATAGATGGCGGTGTCGATCTCATTGCCGTTATTCATCAGATGTTGGTTCAGATAGTAGGCCGGGGTTGCCTGATCCGAAAACCCCGTTATTAGAGGAGAGGTAGCCGTGGCGGTCCAGGTAAACCAGGTCCCGGTGACATTGGAGGTAAGCGGCACATCGGTGCTGTCTTTACTGCAGATGAGCTTTGAATGGGAGGTGTTGCTGACATCGGGCAGAGAATCGATGGAAATTGCTTTTGTCATCGTATCGGCGCAGCCGTCAGTTGAATAGGAGATAAGGGTCACGTCGTAGTCGCCGGCTGCAGTAAAGGAGTGAGTGGGTTGTTCGAGGTGCGACGAGTCGGATGCTCCGGAACCCGCGTCGTCGAAGAACCATCGCCAGGCGACGACATCGTTCTGGCTGACCCAGGTGGTATCCTGAAATGATGTTGGCCTCTCTGCGCAATTCAGGGTTTCAGTAAACCCTGTACTAATTTGTGTGTAATGAAGGGTATTTACAATAGTAACGGCACACCCATTAATGGCAGTTAATGTACAGGAATGCGTGGCGCCTTCTACCGATGGTACCGTTATAGATTCGGTAGTATCGCCATTAGTCCAAAGGTAATGTGCAAACCCTGGAGGAGCAGTTAAAGTAGCAGAGTCCTGACCTTCACATAAGGCGGTCTGAATGACAAGAGAGCTGCAATAAGCTGAGATATAAGCATATCCCCTGTGTGCGATGTAACAACATCCGCGTGTTGTGAATACAATACGCACTGTTCCAAGGGAGGCAAAGGTACTAAGGTCCATGCCAACGGTTGTCCAATCTTTATAGTAACAACCATAATCTCCAACTTCTGGATTATAACCCCATCCAGCCACAACCGGACAATTAGGCGGATTATTACATGTAGGAGCAGTAAAGCTAAAATACCCACATGAATCGATCAGATTCCCTTCCAGATCCTCTACTTGTATAGTAAAAGCTGGTTGTTGGTATGCAGGATGGTATGGTGATTCTAAAACAGCTGCATACCGGTAAATAAATAAATAATTATTTGAACTAATATTAACTTCATATTTTAATTGTTCTGCGTGGCCTCCACGTGCAGTATCTCCAAGCCTTGCCGAGAAAGCTTCTCCCGGAAAAACAGTATTAATTGTTGAACATGAGTATGGATCCAGGTAACCTGGCGCCGCTTCAATAACATGTCTACGTCCTAAAATATCAAATTCCTCAGATACACAAGGATTAAAATTGCCATCTTCAAAAATGCCAATGCAACCTGTCCAGTTTGTAAAATTACCCATCTCGAAATTGGAATTGCTGCAAGTAGTATTAAGGTTGCCAGTCAAAGGATTATACACCGGTAGTTGAATCCCGACAGGAAGTAACTGGGTTCCTAAATCAAATTTTGCTTTTTGGGCAATAGCGGAGCGGAATGGGAGGGAACAAAAAATTACAGAGATAAGGAATAACAGAAACAACGAACAGGACCCATTGAGGTGTCGCGGTAGTTCCTTTTTATCAGAAATAAAAAGATCGTCGGATTCCTTCTGATTTGTACATTTCGCCATTTTCGGGATATAATAATTTATAGATGAAATCCAATGCGTAAAAGTACTTTATTTTTTTCACCCTCTCAAATTTATTCTCAATTTCCGGGTAAGAAAAGTAGGAAGGAAGAGCAATAGTAAACAAGGTTATGACAAATAATTGCCGTCAATGGTTGCCTGACATTGTTAAAAAGTGATGCAGTGATGCAGTGATGCGGTGATGAAGTGATGAAGTGATGCAGTGATGCAGTGATTCAGTGATTCAGTCTTTCACGCACCTGACGTTGAAGGCGTTGACTTTTGAAGTTCCGTAGAGGGAAACGCTTGGGACCATGTTGTTCATTCCCCGGGTGACGATCTTGTTTCCTGAGCCCGGGGTGGAGGTCCAGAACATGGTTCCGGCGGGCACGGCGGAGGTAAATGCCCATGAGGTGTTGAGATAATACATTCCATCCAGCAGCGCTTCAAATCCCCTTGGAGAGAGATCAAGGTCTTTGAGGATAGCCCCGGCCATGGCGTTTCCCTGGTTGGCGTCAATCAGCGCCTGGAAGTCGGCCGCGGAGGGGATATGCCATCCGGGAGGGCATACGCCCTGGTATTCGGGGGAGGCGGTGGAGCCATACTGGATGAGTTCATCCCATTGGTAAAAGCCTCCGTAGGCGGAGCAGTTGGGATCGGCGGAGAGGCAGTATTTCTCGGCGACACAGTTGTCGGTCTGGACGGTGGTTGTCGGAGTGAGGGGATTACCGTATCGGAGGTTCTCCATCATCCAGCACTTACCACCCACGAAGGAAGTGCGGTAGGTGGTGTTGTCGCGGTAGTCGGTCATGGTGGAGCTGCAGGCGGGGTTGGCGCCGTGGACGGTAATGGTGACCGGGTTGGGTGAGGTGGCCGGACAACCGAACTGGGAGGAGGTGTATTTATAATAGAGGTTAAAGTTGACGGTGTTGGTACCGGGTACCAATGAAGGATCGAAGTAGTAGTTACCGGATTCAAAGACCAGGGCTACGGTAGCAGGATTTATCAGGTACTCACCCTGCAGGGGGGTGGCCGTGAGCAGGGGAATGCCTCCTTTCAGCAGGAACCGTTTGGCGCTGCGGGTGGTTACCAGGTCGAAGCATGGGGTTATGGATACGTCGGGACGGGGGTTGATGGTAATGGGCTGCGAGGAGAAAGATGTACAGCCAAACGGGGTCATGGCATCGAGTCGCAGGGAGGCATTGCCGGTGGTATTCCAGGTAATGGAAGCCGGGGATACGGTGGGATTGGCGATGGAACCTGCGGAAGAGGGACTGATTGACCAGGAGTACGAGCAGGCAGGGCCGCTTTCAGCGGGGTAGAGATAAGCGTCGGGATGAAGCTGGCAGACGGAGGTGCTGCCGGTAAATGAGGATACCGGCAGGGGGTTAACCTGAATGATGTCGCGATGGGGTGGGTAGCCCGGACATCCCAGGGCATTGATGTAGTTGACCTCGATCCAGTTGGTAGTTCCGGGGTTGTTCCAGGTGACGGTGGCCGTTGGAAAACCATCGCCTCCGGCGGTGATGATGCCGCCATCGATCAGCCAGGTGTAATCGTGGTTTGTTCCCGCGTCGGTCTGATAGAGGTTACCGGATGAAGCCTCGCAGATAGAGGAAGGTCCGGTAAGCGAAGGGACGGGACGCTGCTGAAGGACCACCTGAAGGGGAGGCTGACCGATGGGAGGATAGTGCTGAATGCAACCGGTAATACTGTTTGTCTCCCTTACCCTTAGGGTTCCCGTTCCTGCCGCACCCCAGCTGACGGTGACCTGGGGAGTGGTTTCACCGGAGATGGCGTCGGCGCCGGTGATATCCCAGAGGTAGCTGTGGTCTGTAACGGAAGCCGTCTGGTACTGGACAGGTGGGCCGAACTCGCAAGAGGGAGAGATAACGGTAAACTGTGGAGTAGGAAGGGGGTTGACGAAGATGGTGGAGTAGGATACCCCTCCGGGACAGAGGAATGATCCTCCACCCTGGTAGGTCGGGGTGACCTGGTACCGGACATGTCCCTGTGCCGCCCCTGTTGTTGTCAGGGTCATGGCGGGGATGTTGTCGGTGGTTCCGCTGGCTGTAGCTCCGCTGACTCCCACTACCTCCACTGCCTGCCAGGCGTAGATGGTGGGAGTTACATTGGGGGTAAAGGTTATAGGCTGACTTGTTTCTCCCGAGCAGATGGTCTGACCTGTAGGGTCGGAAGGGGTAAGGGCGACGGTTGGACTCGGGTTGATGATCATCTGGTACTGATAGGGATCGCCGGGGCAGACGGCACCGCCGGCTGACAGGGTTGCCGTCACGGTATACTTAATAACGCCGGGGTTGAGCAGGGTGCTGGTGATGTTCTCACCCGGGATGGTGTTGCCGCTGTTTGGGGTGGTGAACCCGGAGATGGCGGTAGTTGGGTTAACCGGGTCAAAAGCCTGGGCAACCCAGCCATAGGATATCACAGGCAGGGTCACATTCGATTGAAGAGGGACGGGGACGGAAGCCGATCCGGAGCATACCTCCTGTGGGTTAAGCGGAGGGGAAGTGAAAAGCACGTCGGGTTTTGGGTTGACATCGACGGAGAAGGGGGTTGGAGGGCCGTCGCATGCGTTGGCATGCGGGGTGATGAGGTAAGTGACGGTACCGATGGCGAAGGTGGTATTGGTAAGGATATCGGAGATCTGAGTGACATTAGTGGTTTGTGCAGCGGTAAACCCGGTGACAGAGCCAACGGGGTTGCAGGTGGCCGTCCAGGTGAAGTCGCCCCCGGTAACATCGGGCAGCAGGGTCACACTAAAATTAGTTCCAGAGCATATGGGCGATGGAGCAGCATTGGTAAGATGGGGAATAGGTTTGACATTAACATTCTGTACGGTCGGAGTAACAGGATTGCAATTATTGGCATTGGTATAGGTGACCTGAACTGTTTGTGTGCCGACGGTATTCCATGTGACATTGATAGAGTTTGAACCCTGACCGGAGTTGATCACTCCTCCCGGAGAGATGGACCAGGAATAATTCGTCATGCTGCTTTCCGTAGTATACGTTTCAGAGGCTCCGGAACAGACATCAAAATTCAGCGATCCGGTTATTGTAGGGACGGGTAGGGGATGGACAACAACGGTATGATTGACCGGGATGCCGGCACAGGATCCGTTCAGGGGGGTAATGGTATAGATGACCGATCCGGGAAGGGAATTGGAAGCAAGCTGAAGCGGATCAGCGATGAGGGCTCCGCTTCCTGGCGGGGGAGGGACAAGAATATTTGAACATACGGGAGCCGGCCAGCTAAAGGTGGTGGTGGCAAATGAAGACTGAAGGACGATGTTGGTTGTCTGCCCGGAGCAGACGGAGCTTGGGCTGACCGGGTTGGTGGAGATATCCGGCAGGGGGGCGACGTTGACAACCAGGTCTTTTGTCACTCCGGTACAGCCGTTTGCAGAGGGAGTGACGAAGTAAGTGACGCTACCCTGGAGAATTCCGATGATGGTGACATTACCGGTAATGGTGGATCCGGTGTTTCCCGTGGGGCAAGGGGGGTTGATATTCGGAGTGCATGAAGGCGGCGGTGATGTCCATGAAAAAGTGGAACCTGGAACCGAGGAAGTTAACGGAATAGAATAGTCGGCTCCAGAACAGGTTCCGAAAGAGAGACTCGTCGTAAGGGCGGGAATAGGTTTAATGGTTACCGGAAGTGTTACCGTACCACTTGGGTAGGCACTGCAGTTCGTATTGGTACCATAAACTTCCATGTTCCCCGAGGTCGCATCGGTGGTAAAGCTTACCGTGACGGTGGATGAACCCGGAGTAGCCTGGGTTATGGTCGCTCCAGTTCCGGTATAATTCCAGTAATAAACCTCGGTATTCGGATCAGGAGTGACAGAGAAAGTCACATTAGAAGTTCCGGCACAGATACTTTGCGGTGTTTGGTTGAAAGTAAGAGGTTGTGGTTGGCGGTGCTGAACCGTCGAGGTCAGAGCCGTAGAGGATGAAACGGTATACCACCAGGTATTGATCGTATGATGATCTCCCCAGCCAAATTCCCATGAATGACATCCGGGAGGACTCAGGCAACCGGTAAGGTTCACGGAACCTCCCGGTATATTGGAATCATCATAATACACCAATGGAGTTGGTCCGCTGGGGCTGGTCAATCCGATAATAAAACCGTTGCTGTTTGTCTCAACATCATATAATGGTAAATTAGTCAATCCATTGATATAGGTAACAGAAAGAGTAATCGGTGTGTTGTTGGGAATGGGAACAGGGGTCAGACTCCCATCCATTCCGTCCCAGGTAATGATGTTTTCCCCTACGATAACGCTCATTGGTAAAGACCGGTCGGTATAAGGTGATCCAAAGCTCAGGTTAACAGAAACATTTCCGGCTTTATTCACATTAACGTGAAATGTGAATTGTCCGGAGCAGAATTGTTCGTACCATGGGGTTCCGACGATCGATCCTAATATTTGGGCAGGAGGCCATATTGCGGGATCCGGCGGATTGAGAAAGATGGGATAGGAGGGAAGAAGCACTTGCTGATTATTCAATGATTTCCGGTCATTCTCGAAATTGCCGGTATTGCCGCAACCGGTTTGATTACAGAACTGGACCCATACGCCTCCGAACATTGAGCTGAAAGTAGCATTGGTTATGATACTGTCGGAAGAATAAATATAGTTTGTCCCTGAATAGCCCCCGCCCATTCCATTTGTGGTATAAAATTGCCATGCTTTACTGTACAATCTACCATTTTTAACCTGACTTGAAACCGTATCGTATACTGTAATGTCGAGTAAATCTATATTAAAAACTCCGGTCGTCACGTTCCCGCTGTTGTTTTTTCTGTTGAATTCGATGTAAAATTTCCCGGTGGCCGACGGGTGGAAATTAATGGCGGTATATCCCCCGACTGTACCCGGAATCTGGTTTGGACCATTCCGTGCCTGGGAGATATCAGCAATATAACCCGTTCCAGAGGTCGGCAGATTGATTTCATCATACACAATGTTCCCGGCCAGATCTTTAATACGGAAAACAATATGGTTTCCAAATCCCGCTCCACTTCCTTTAAAACCAAGATAAATGACTTCAGATGGATTCAACTTAACAAAGTACAGACGGTGAACTTCGTCACAATCATAAACCGCGAACGGAGTTCTATCGCCGTTGCCGTCGTTACATTTAGTGACAAAATCATTACAACTGCGAAAACCCGTATTCTCATTCACAATATAGACTTGCTTACTACCCTCTCCATATGAGATAAGAGAAAGAGATATAAAAAAGAAGGAGATGATGATAGCAGGGGAGGTCAGGGAGCGAAAAAATAATTTCATCCAGGAATTATGAGAGATCATACAGGAAGTTTAGAAGATAAAATTACTCAATTTTTCAACATACAACAGGCTGAATATTTTTAAGGATCGATATTCATGGATAATCGTAAAGTAACTAAGACAGGTAATTAGAAGAAACCAAAATCAGTATGATGGTTGCCTGACATTGTTAAAAAGTGATACAGTGATGCAGTGATGCAGTGATGCAGTGATGCGGTGATATAGTGATTCAATCTTTCACGCACCTGACGGGGAAGGCATTGACGCGTGATGTTTCGTAAAGAGATACGCTTGGGACCATGTTGTTCATTCCCCGGGTGACGATCTTGTTTCCTGAGCCCGGGGTGGAGGTCCAGAACATGGTTCCGGCGGGCACGGCGGAGGTAAATGCCCATGAGGTGTTGAGATAATACATTCCATCCAGCAGCGCTTCAAATCCCCTTGGAGAGAGATCAAGGTCTTTGAGGATAGCCCCGGCCATGGCGTTTCCCTGGTTGGCGTCAATCAGCGCCTGGAAGTCGGCCGCGGAGGGGATATGCCATCCGGGAGGGCATACGCCCTGGTATTCGGGGGAGGCGGTGGAGCCATACTGGATGAGTTCATCCCATTGGTAAAAGCCTCCGTAGGCGGAGCAGTTGGGATCGGCGGAGAGGCAGTATTTCTCGGCGACACAGTTGTCGGTCTGGACGGTGGTTGTCGGAGTGAGGGGATTACCGTATCGGAGGTTCTCCATCATCCAGCACTTACCACCCACGAAGGAAGTGCGGTAGGTGGTGTTGTCGCGGTAGTCGGTCATGGTGGAGCTGCAGGCGGGGTTGGCGCCGTGGACGGTAATGGTGACCGGGTTGGGTGAGGTGGCCGGACAACCGAACTGGGAGGAGGTGTATTTATAATAGAGGTTAAAGTTGACGGTGTTGGTACCGGGTACCAATGAAGGATCGAAGTAGTAGTTACCGGATTCAAAGACCAGGGCTACGGTAGCAGGATTTATCAGGTACTCACCCTGCAGGGGGGTGGCCGTGAGCAGGGGAATGCCTCCTTTCAGCAGGAACCGTTTGGCGCTGCGGGTGGTTACCAGGTCGAAGCATGGGGTTATGGATACGTCGGGACGGGGGTTGATGGTAATGGGCTGCGAGGAGAAAGATGTACAGCCAAACGGGGTCATGGCATCGAGTCGCAGGGAGGCATTGCCGGTGGTATTCCAGGTAATGGAAGCCGGGGATACGGTGGGATTGGCGATGGAACCTGCGGAAGAGGGACTGATTGACCAGGAGTACGAGCAGGCAGGACCGCTTTCAGCGGGGTAGAGATAAGCGTCGGGATGAAGCTGGCAGACGGAGGTGTTGCCGGTAAATGAGGATACCGGCAGGGGGTTAACGGTGACCGGATACACGGTTGAGCCGGAACAACCCAGGGTATTGGTGTAGCTGACCATGACCGATTGCATAGGAGATGCCCCGGCATCCCAGTTTACGTTTACCGAGTTGGTGTTGACGGCACCCACGGGAGTTCCCCCGGAAGAGATCGTCCATGCATAGAGGTTCATCCCGGCAGCAGTTGAATAATTGACGTTCAAGCTTCCTGCACAGATCTCCGCAGTTCCCGAGACAGAGAGCACGGGAGTCGGATGGACGGTAACATTGAGACGTGTCGGGACAAGGGCCGTACATCCTTTGAGGTCGACATAGTTCACTTCCACATACTGGTCGGGAAGAGCCGTATTCCAGGTAATGGTAACCGACGATGAGGATGGTGAACCTCCGGCAGTGATGGTCCCGGCCGGGGAGACAGTCCATGAATAGGAAGTCATACTTCCCTCTGTGTCATAGACAATACCGGCAGTTCCTTCACAGATTGAAACAGGACCATTCAGGGGAGGTTGCGGCAGAGGGTTGACGAAGATGGTGTAATCTTTTGCCGGGCCGGCGCATTCCACTCCATCCTGCGAATAATGAGGGGTTATAGTATAAGTTACCGATCCCTGGGATGCAGTTCCGTTTAACAGAGTCTCAACGGGGAGATCTCCGTTTCCCGAGGGAGTGTTGCCGGTGATGCCGGGAGAAGCCGAGGAGGTCCATGAAAAGGTGGATCCTGTAATATCTGAGAGAAGGACAACGGTTGTGCTTGGCAACCCTGAGCAGACCTCTTGTGAAAGGACAGTGTTAGTCACATTGGGCAGGGGATTGACCAGGATAGTATAATCTTTTGCCTGGCCGGCACATTCCACTCCATCCTGGGAATAATAAGGGGTGATGGTATAGGTTACCGATCCCTGGGAGTTGTTAGTATTGGATAACGTTTCGACAGGAATATCTCCGTTTCCCGAGGGAGTGTTACCGGTAATCCCGGGAGATGCCGAAGAGATCCATGAGAATGTCGTTCCTGTAATATCGGATTGAAGGACAACGGGAAGGCTTTGTGTTCCGGAGCAGATGACCTGTGAAAGGACGGTATTCGTTACATTGGGTCTGGGATTGACCAGGATGGTATATCCGGATGGCGGTCCGCTGCATGAGGCGGAGGTGGCGCTGAGCGAAGCGGTGATGGAAAAGGTTATTGATTTCCGGGAGGTAGCAGGATTTACCGGTGAAAAAGAAGCAATGGGATTATCGGTTCCTGCAGAAGGGGGGCAGCCGGTAATAACCGGGTCGCAGGCGGAAGTCCAGTTATAAGCAGGGGAGAGCCCGGTGACGTTGGTCTGCAGGGTTACGGGCAGGGTGGCGGTTGCGCTGCAGATTATCTGTTGAGTACCCGGGGAAGCGGAGACCACGGGAACGGGGTTGACGTTAAAGGTAAAGTCGGCAGGGGAAGCAGGGGAACAACCAAAAGCAGCCGGCATGATATGAAAGACGACTGGTTCAAGGATATTCCCGGAGTTGGCAAGGTTTTGGAGGATATCGCCGGAACCCGAGATGGAAGAAGGGATTGGAGTGATGGTAATGCTGTTGCCGGAAGCAGTCCATGTGAAGGTAGTCCCTGTTTCGGTACCCGGGACATTGGAGGAGAGGGATACCTGTGCATCGGCCCCCGAACAGATGGTCAGAGGAGAAGGCACGGAGGGAACCACATTGGGAAGTGGTTTGACGGTCACATACAGGATGGTTGGGGCGCTGGCCGGACACCCGTCAGAATTGGTATAGGATACGCTGATCCAGCGGTCATTGACAACATCATTCGGGAGATTCCATGTCACGGTAGCCGTATTATCTCCGGAAGATCCACCGGCTGTTATCGTTCCTCCTGAGGAGATACTCCAGACGTATCCCGTCATCCCGGTCTCCGTACTATAAATATTGTTTGTGGATCCGGAACAAACCACTGAATTACCCAAGATAACCGGAACAGGAGGGGGGGTAAATGTTATTATTGCCGTGTCGGAATCCGAACAATCGTTGTTGTCGGTTGTAACGACTGAGTATGTACCGGTGTTTGAGACAGTAATTGTCTGGGTGGTTGCTCCTGTACTCCATAAGTACTGGGTATAGCCCGCACCCGCATCGAGCGTAACTGTTTGTCCGATACATTTTGACTGGTCAGGCCCAATATTTACAGGAGTAAACGGAAAGAACCCGATGCGAATCGTATCGTATAGCGTACAAAAATCTCCGTTTGTCATGCAGGCGTACATGCCACTGTCGGGGAGGGTAAAGTAGCGTGACGTTTCCAGGGTGGTCCAGGAACCATTCCATTGGTTCCTTTTCCACTCGTAAGTTGTCATTCCGAATCCGCCGTCAAGTGTCAAAGTGGAATTCGGGCATATGCTATGATCCGAACCCAGGTAGAGGCTGCTGAAATCGGAGAAATATCCATATTCGGCACTTCCTCCCAGCGCATTCAGAATTCCCAGGTGGAATTTACCAAGGGAGTTGGATATAATGTTCTGACCAACGGGAACCTCTGTTGTCGTCATTGATTTCCGGGCGTACATCCATGCCCCGCCTGATCCGTCAACAGGCAGAAAATCGGTAGCAGTCAGGATGGTATTGGAACCATTTACCGTGAAAGCCGACTCGTTTCCGGTACGGGTCAGAACCATCAGCGCAAAATTAAGGTTCAGGGTACGGCTGAAACCGATCTGCCGGGAACCGGTACAGTAATCCTGTGGAAGGATCGATCCGCCGGCTTCCTGGGAATAACCTGAAAGGTGCAATACATAAATTGGTTTGGTGGCATTGATCAATGCGGTATTGCTTCCCTGAGGGATGGCATAGTTACAGAGCTGACCGGCTAAAAGATCAGTTACATAGGAGACTCCGTCGATATTGATATTCGTATTATTCTGGGTTGCCAGCATAAATACCCGTTCGTCATTATTTGTAGGTGTATTGTCTGCAAATCCTTTAATTGCAATGTATTCCGTTCCAAGAAGGTTGACAGGAATGGTCTGGTCGGCAACAATATCATATCCTCCGGTCGTTATTTCAGGGCGGATGGAATCATCATTCCAGGTAATGGCAATGGATTTGTCGGAGGTGATATGAGAACCGGCCAGCGTTCTTGAAGCTGCAGTACTTATTGATCTTGCGCAATACGTCTGACCTTTGTTCAGTATCACCTGAAAAGACGATCCCGATGAGTAACCGATAATATCATCGGTTACCGTAATAGTCACGGTAGTTTGATCTTCGATTGCCACAATATCGAACGATTCACTTCCATAAACATTTGGGAACAAATTTTGAGAAACGATATAAAATTCTTTTCCAAGGGCATTTTTTCCCTTCAATGAAAAGATGGCCGGGTTGACATTACCCCCGATTACTTCATAATAGGCGGTGATCTGTTTATCCGAAGTCAAGTGTATACCCCGGTTAAGGACTTCATTGGCCGGGCGGTTCTCGATAATATCGATCCAGGTTGTCAGATCAAAGGTGTAGACCGAGTTGGCCGGAACATACTGGGTTATCGGGGTGAATGTTGTGTTCGCGGGGATTTCCAGGGTAAGGTTCGCCCCATCGGCCATGGTGGCTACCCGGATATAGATAGGCCGGTCGCCGTGAGCCTGGGCAACTTCGGGGGCAACGAACCAAAATTCCTGATCGATCTGGGAGTAAGTATGATTGGTTAGAAATACAAGTAGAAGTAGCCAATAAAAACGCTTCACAGTATCCTTGACTTTGGAAAATTTTCTGTAAAATTACCAATTATTTAATAGGGGAAGACCCTAACAGGATTTATTTCACGGAATATATCTGATAAAAATTGTATAACTGATTTAAAATGAGCAAAGGACGTGACATGAAACCCCATATCGGCATCTTTGGCCGGAGGAATTCGGGGAAAAGTTCTCTCATCAACGCACTCATAGGGCAGGAGATCTCCATTGTTTCCGAGATCGCAGGGACAACAACCGATCCGGTCAGGAAGTCGGTAGAAATTGCAGGCATAGGTCCGGTTGTCATGATCGATACAGCAGGGATCGATGATACGGGGGACCTGGGTGAAAAGCGGATCGCAAAAAGCAGGGAGATGCTTGACATCATTGATCTCGCGATTCTGATCATCGGCCATAATGAATTCGGGGCCGGTGAAAAGGATCTGATCCGGGCATTTCATACAAAGAGCATCCCTTACCTGATCGTTCATAATAAAATTGACGAAGTTCAGGCTGATCCTGAATTTTTACGTGTTATCCGGGATAAATATAATGTTCCGGTGATCGGTTTCAGTACAAAATTCCCGGTCAATCAGGAGGAGATCATCACTGCCATGCGTTTGCAGCTTCCCGAGACAGCGTATCGCTCTGAATCGTTGCTTGGCGATCTGATCGAAGCAGGAGAGGTGGTGCTGCTGATCACCCCGATCGATCTGGAAGCGCCGGAAGGAAGGATGATCCTGCCGCAGGTACAGGTCATCCGTGATGTTTTGGACCATGATGCTATTGTGGTGGTGTGCAAGGAAAATGAAGCCGCCGGATTCATCCGGAAAATGAATCCAAAACCGGTGCTGGTGATCACTGACAGCCAGGTATTTCCAAAGGCCAACGCGGCTGTTCCCGGGGATATTCTATTGACAAGTTTCAGTATTGTCCTGGCCCATCACAAAGGTGATTTTGATAACTATCTGAAGGGGACTCCCGGTATCAGGGAATTGAAGGAGGGCGACCGGGTGTTGATCCTTGAATCATGCAGTCATCATGTGACGTGTGATGATATCGGAAGAGTCAAGATCCCCGGGTGGCTCAGGAAATTTACAGGGAAGAATCTGGAATTTGATGTGGTTGCCGGATTAAACAAGACTCCGCGTCCGGTCACCGATTACCGTCTTGTTGTTCAATGTGGCGGATGCATGATCACCCATAAGCAGATCATCCAGCGTTTAAAACCTGCCATTGATGCAGGAATTCCCGTGACCAATTACGGGATGGCCATCGCTTATATAAATGGTATTTTCGACAGGGCGATTGAACCGTTTGTCAAGGGGCGGAAGTGACCAAAGGTTTTACAGGAGGGTTATCATCTTCAGGGTACCGATAACGAAACCGGAACGACTTTCCCATTAAAATATTTATGTCCGGTTATGGCAAAATCAGCTATGAACTGTGCTATCCTTGCCGGATTCTGAATGGCTTTATAACCGGGGAATCCTCTTTCGAACATTCCGGTCTGAACGGCTCCCAATGCCAGGCAATTGACAGCGATCTCATAAACTTTTAATTCTTCGGAAAGCGATTCCGTCAATATTGAGACCGCTCCTTTGCTTGAGCTGTAGGCAGCCAGTCCCGGAAATTTCGTACTTCCGACAAGTCCGTCCTGGCTTCCGATTGTGACAATGTGACTTCCTTTATTCATCATGGGGAGAAAGGCCTGGGTGAGAAAGTAGATGCTTTTGACATTGACGTTGAAGATCTCGTCGAAATCGGATTGTTCAACCTTGGGAAATGGTTTGTTGATCAGTTTGCCGGCATTATGGATCAGAATATCACATTTATTAATGAAGGTTTCAATCCGCTGAACGATCATCGGATAAAAATCAAATTGGTTCAGGTCGAACTCATAGGGAGTCACTTTTGAATCCTGGCTGATCTTTCTGCACTCCCCGGCAAGTTCCTTTAATGCTTTTCCATTCCTGGAAACAGCAACGATATGATTGTGTTTATGACGGGCAAGCACCTTGACCAACTCAAATCCAATACCTTTGCCGGCCCCGGTTATTATGATGTTCATAAAATTTCTTTTTGGTGGAATAAAAATACATAAAATAAGGTTCAGGGAGGCAGAATACGAAAACTTTCATTAAATTTGCAGAGAATCAGAAAATTCAGAACCCATGAAAAAGCATTTTACCTTATTTCTTTCCTCTTTAATATTCTTTGGTTATGCCATGGCCCAGGAAGAAGTTTCAGTTCCGGTGATAGAAAAAGCTGTTTATTTTGATGTTTCACCTCCCCTGCGGGACATGGTCCAAACGACCACTGAAAAACCTGACAAAACCTGGAAGGAAGGATATGTGAAAAATAGTTTAAATACCCGTACAAATCCTAATAATACAGAGGATATTTATGTTGAAGATCCAATCCGCCAGACCTTTTTCGGAACTATGCTGACTGATACGACCATCCAGAATTTTGAAGGCGTCGAAAAATTGGGATTTGTTGTTCCTCCTGATACCGATGGCGATGTCAGCCCAAGCTATTATTTCCAGGTTGTCAACATGCGGTTTGCCATTTACGATAAGACCGGAGTCAAGTTGGTTGGTCCCACATCAAACAGTTCGATTTTTTCAGGATTGCCTCATAATTCCAATGATGGTGACCCGATTGTTCTTTATGATGAGAATGCCGACCGTTGGCTTTTCAGCCAGTTTTCGCTTCCTAATTATCCCAACGGGCCATATTATGAAAATGTGGCTATTTCTCAGACCAACGATCCGACAGGTTCGTGGTACCGCTACCAGTTTACCTATAATGAATATTTGCCTGATTATCCGAAGCTTTCCGTATGGGGCGATGCTTATTATATGACAATTCGCAGATTCACTCCAGTATCTTTTAATTGGATTGGCCCTGCAGTTATCGCCATGGATAGATCGAAAATGCTTGCCGGAATTCCTGCACCGACCAGCATTATATTTAATCTTCCATCTTCGTGTGAGGGACCTCTTGCGGCCGATTGCGACAGTGATTTCCCACCAGATACCACTCCCTGTCCGGTTTGTTATCTGACCAACGGAGCCAATGGAAGCATTAAGATAAACAATTTTCATGCTGACTGGACCACTCCTGAAAATTCGACATTTACCCTGGCAAATTCAGTCCCCATAAGCGGCTTTTCGGTTTTTAATAGCACCGGGGATATTCCTCAAAAAGGTACAAATGTCAAACTTGATGCCATGTCGGCAAAACGCATCATGTTCCGTATGCCATTCAGAAAATTCCCGGATCACTGGTCGATGCTGCTCAGCACGACGGTGAAGCTGACCGGATCGGTTGCCGGAATCCGATGGATGGAGGTGAGAAATACCGGATCGGGATGGAGTCTTTACCAGGAAGGTACCTATTCGCCGGATGCAAATCATCGCTGGATGGGAAGCATTGCAATGGATTCAATAGGAAATATTGCCCTCGGTTATTCCATTTCAAGTTCCTCCATGTTTCCCTCAATTCGATATACCGGCCGGATGAACGGCGATCCGCTGGGTGTCATGACGATTGCTGAAAGGGGAATTTTTAACGGAACAGGATCGCAGGCCGGATCCAGCCGCTGGGGCGATTACAGCGCCATGAGCGCAGATCCGGTGGAAATCGGTAAATTCTGGTATACCCAGCAGTATATCGTCGGAGGAAACTGGAAAACCAGAATCGCCTCCTTCAGTTTTGCCAATCTTATCGCCATGGAGCTCTCGGCAACACCCGATACATTATGTCTTGGCGCTTCGCAGTCGACCCAGTTGAATGCGGAACCCTGGGGTGGTAGTTTTGCTTATACCTATTCATGGACCTCTGATCCCCCGGGATTTACCTCTGACCAAAAAAGTCCGCTTGCCTCCCCGCTGGTTTCCACGAAGTATTTCTGTACGGTAAATGACGGAACGCAATCGAAGACCGATACGGTTGCTGTTACGGTTATGCCTGCACCGACAGCCTACGCCGGGAAAGACACAACCTATTGCTGGTATATTCCGGTATTTATCGTATCAGGAACGGCTACGAATTATACAAGTACAAAATGGAGTACATCAGGAGACGGAAATTTCAGTAATCCTTCGATCCTTACCACTACCTATATCCCCGGTTCTGAAGATCGCAGCAGTGGTTCGGTGACCCTTACACTGAGCGCATCCATTCTTGGTGAATGTCCCGATACAACATCAGACGATGTTGTGATCATTCTGGATCCTTGTCCGGGAATTTCCGAACCTGCAGCCGCTTCGTTGGGTGTGACCATCCAGCCGAATCCGGCAGATGACGTTATCCTATTAACAATTACCGGTCACCGGAATTCTGCCACTACAATTTCTATTACCGATATCCAGGGACGTACCGTCTTATCAGAAAACCTGAAGTCGGAAGGAATTAAAATTACAAAGCGAATCGATGTTTCCGGCTATTCAAAAGGAGTTTACCTTGTTAAAGTCCAAACCGATAACGATTTTGTAACAGAACGACTTGTAATTCAATAGGAAAAAAACACAATAATATATTGTTAATTGTTTAACAGATAAATTAATTGTTCTATCTTTGCAAAGCAGCGACAGGCTGTCATGTCGTTCATTAAAATATATCAGTTCTTCAGGGCAGGGTGTAATTCCCGACCGGCGGTACAGTCCGCGACCCCTTATGATCATAAGCTTTTTTAGTTTGTACAATCAAGGGAATGATCCGTTGAGATTACGGGACCGACAGTTAAAGTCTGGATGGAAGAAGAAAGCAAACGGAACCAATTATTATTATATAATAACGCTTAGCCCTGGAATTTTTCAGGGCTTTTTTTTTAAAGGTTGAAGGAAGAAAAGGAAAAATATATGCGCAGGGCGATCCGGCTTGCCGCAAAAGGTTCGGGGTGGGTCAGTCCGAATCCGATGGTCGGGGCATTGCTTGTTGCTCGTCACCGGATCATTGCCGAAGGATTTCATCATCGTTTTGGCGATCCCCACGCGGAAGCCGATCTCTTTTCGAATGCCGGAGCATTCCAGGGTGATCCGACCCTTTTCATCAACCTTGAGCCCTGTAATCATCAGGGAAAAACCCCGCCCTGTGCGCCTCTCATCATTGAAAAAGGTATTAAAAAGGTGATCATCGGAATGCCGGATCCCGATCCACGCGTTGATGGCTGTGGCATCGCTTACCTGCGGCAACACGGTGTTGATGTTGAGGTTGGGATCCTGGAGAAGGAATGCAGGGATCTGAACGAGGTTTTTATCAAATTTGTCAGTTCCGGATTGCCTTTTGTCGTCCTGAAATGGGCCATGACGATGGATGGGAAGATCGCAACGGTATCAAATGCATCCCGGTGGATAACGGGGGATAAAGCAAGGAACAAGGTTCACCGGTTTCGTCAGCAGTACAGCGCCATTATGGTGGGAGTAAATACCATCATTACCGATGATCCCTTGCTGAATACCAGGTTAAAAATGAATCCTGTCAAGCATCCGCTGAAGATCATTGCTGATTCCAGCTGTCGTATTCCCATTGAATCAAGGGTGCTGACCAATGATCCGCAGCTGACCATCCTTGCTGTGTCGGAAATGGCCGAAAAGGATAAGGTCAGGATGATAGAGAGGATGGGTGTCCAGGTGATGGTTTGTCCTACGAAGCAAGGGCATATCGATCTTTCCTACCTGATGCGGTCGGTTGGTGCCATGGGTATCGACTCGGTGATGATTGAGGGGGGAAGCACTCTTGCTTTTTCAGCATTAAAGGAAGGGATCGTTGATAAGGTCATTGGTTTTATTGCACCAAAGATTCTGGGTGGAATTTCCGCCCCGGTTCCGGTGGGCGGAGCCGGAGTCGCTGATATGGAAAATGCAATCACTGTCAGCAACTGGAAATGCCGGAAGGTGGGAGAGGATCTTATGGTGGAAGGACGGCTGCAAAAGAATAATGAATAATGAATAATGAATAATGAATAATGAATAATGAATGAGGAATGAGGAATGAAGAATGAGGAATGAAGAATGAGGAATGAAGAATGAGGAATGAAGAATGAGGAATGAGGAATGATGAGATTGACTTTATGGGGAATGAAAATTTCAATTTCGTATCATGTTCACGGGGATCATTGAAGAAAAAGGGATTGTAAAATCGATTCTAAAGGGATCAAGATCAGCCAGGCTGACTGTGACAGCCAGCCGTGTGATGAAACATATCCGGGTGGGTGACAGTATCAATACAAACGGGGTATGTTTGACGGTAACCGGTTTTACCACCGATACGTTCACGGTTGATGTCATGCCTGAAACCATGCGTAGGACCAACCTGGGGCAGTTGAGTACCGGCGATCCCGTAAACCTGGAAAGGGCTCTGATGCTGAACGACCGGTTAGGGGGGCACCTGGTAAGCGGCCATATCGATGGTACCGGAACAGTAAAGCGTATCCGGGAGGAGGAAAATTCAACCTGGTTGAGTATCCAGGCCGACCAATCAATCCTGAGATATGTTGTAGAGAGGGGTTCCGTGGCTTTGGATGGTGTTAGTCTGACAGTTGTGAAGGTGGATGACTTCACTTTTGAAGTTTCCATCATCCCCCATACCCAACAGATAACGACGCTGACCATGAAAAAAACCGGAGATACCGTGAATATTGAATGCGACATTATCGCGAAGTACGCGGAAAAATTACTGAAATCCGGCAACCAGGAATCAAAGATAACCCTTGAGTTCCTTGCCAGGAATGATTTTTTATGAGTAAACCGGGAGTGATCCAATGAACCAAACCAGATGAACAAATTTCATTTCAATACCATAGAAGAGGCGATTGACGACTTCCGGAAGGGAAAGATGATCGTCGTTGTGGATGATGAGGACCGCGAAAACGAAGGAGACCTGGTCATACCGGCCGAGAAGGTCACTCCCCAGATCATCAACTTTATGGCCAAACACGGAGGCGGTTTAATCTGTCTGCCCATCGTCAGAGAGCGATTGGAGGAGCTGAATATTGAAAGGATGGTCGCGAAAAACACCGATCCGAACCGGACGGCTTTCACGGTATCGATTGATGCCATCGAGTGTACGACAGGGATCTCGGCTCAGGAGAGGGCGATGACTATCAGGAAAGTACTGGATCCCAAGACCAAGGCAAAAGATTTTACGCGGCCGGGGCATATCTTCCCGATCGAATACCGGGAAGGCGGAGTGTTGGTCAGAGCCGGGCACACGGAGGCATCCGTTGACCTCGCAAAAATGGCAGGGCTCTATCCGGCGGGTGTCATATGCGAGATCATGAACGAGGATGGTACCATGGCCAGGGTTCCCGAGTTAATGGAATATGTTGAAAGACATCATCTCAAGATCACGACTATTGCCGCTCTGATTGATTACCGGCGCAAGACGGAGAAGTTGATAGAGCGTTCGGCGGTGATCGATCTTCCGACCCGGTATGGCGATTTTACCGCCTACAGTTATGTGAGTAAGATCACCAGGGAGAACCATCTGGCTCTGGTAAAGGGAGACATTACCGGCGGGGAGCCTGTTCTGGTGCGCGTACATTCCGAATGTTTGACGGGTGATGTGTTTGGTTCTCTGCGTTGCGATTGCGGAGGCCAGCTTGACTATGCCATGAAACGGATTGCAAAGGAGGAAAGGGGCGTATTCCTTTACATGAGGCAGGAGGGACGGGGAATCGGTTTTGAAAACAAGATGAAAGCCTATTCCCTGCAGGACAAGGGGATGGATACCGTAGAGGCTAACCAGGCGCTGGGGTTTGAAGCCGATCTGCGCGACTATGGGACCGGCGCGGAGATCCTCGCTGACCTGGGAATTAAAAAGTTGCGCTTACTGACCAATAATCCAAAGAAGATATCGGGGATTGAAGGATTTGGTCTGGAGATCGTTGAGAGAGTGCCTATTCAGATCATGCATAATAAGCGAAATCTGAAGTATCTGAAGACAAAAAAAGAAAAAATGGGTCATATTCTGACCTTTACCGACGATAAAGAACCGGACAAAGAGTAATTATTTATGTATAAACATAATCCAAATCATATGAAGACAATTGAAGGAAAGTTAGATGCAAAGGGACTTAAATTCGGAATCGTGATCGCACGTTTCAATGAATTTATCAGTGGAAAGCTTTTGTCAGGCTGTCTTGACGGCTTGAAACGTCATGGCACTGAAGAGAAAAATATCGAGGTGGTATGGTCGCCGGGTTCATTTGAGATTCCGTTGCTTGCCAAGAAGATGGCGAAGAGCGGAAAATATGATGCCGTCATTTGTCTTGGCGCCGTGATCCGGGGGGCGACACCTCATTTTGAATATGTTTCCGCCGAAGTGTCGAAGGGTGTCGCCAGCGTCGGTCTTGAATCGGAAGTCCCGGTGATATTCGGGGTGCTTACCACCGATAATATTGAGCAGGCTATTGAACGTTCCGGCACCAAAGGCGGGAATAAAGGTTTCGATGCCGCCCTTGCAGCCATTGAGATGGTGAATCTGATGAAGGAGATTGGGTAATAATAGGCAATAGGGAATAGGGAATAGGCAATAGGCAATAGGCAATAGGGAATAGGCAATAGGCAATAGGGAATAGGCAATAGGGAAGGGGAGGAAGATTGATTTTGATGTTAGGTGGTTTTTTCAGGCTCACTTCTTCGACCGGCTTTTGATGGAATCTTCGTCTAAAGTTTTACTGTTTAATGAATTTCCTGATGAGGTTTGATTTCCCGGTTTTCACTTTTAACAGATACATCCCGGTAGGAAAGTTTTCAATATCCAGGATCATTTTTTTATCATTTGGATGGCATGCGAATGTTTTGACCCCGGTCATATTTGTTATCTCAAGCAGGTCAATATTCCATGGTACGGAAGAAAGATCAATGGTCAGGTATTTTGATGCAGGATTTGGGAAAAGAGTGACAAAGGTTTGAGGGGACTCGCCGGTTGCGGTGATCACGGAATCATATTTCATGACGGTTACTGTCCTGTAAACACTGTAATCCTGGAAGGCTATATACAGATATCCTGACGGATCGAAAGCGATCCGGGTATAATCAACTGTATCACTCGAAAAACCTGCGTTTCCAACACTTATCCATGATGTCCCGTCGAATCGCATGACCGTTGCTTTACATGAATTGGCCCAATCCCTGTAACCCAGGTATAATGCCCCAAACGGACTGAAAGCAAGGCTGGTTTCCTGTACAGTTCCTTCGGATATACCAGGTTCTCCGACATCGACCCAGGATGTACCGTCGAATTTCTTTACCCGTGCTTTATCGGCATTATCTTCGTCGGAATAAGCAATATAAGGAACACCGGATGTACTCATCGCGATGCTGAGATGGTCGGCCCACCCGGTTGATATTCCGACCGGTCCGACATAAAGCCAGTCGGTACCATTGAACTTCATGACAGAGACCCTGCCGTCATTGGTTATATCCTGAAAAGCAACATACGGTTCTCCTGCCGGACTCATGGCAAGACAGACAAAATCAGATTCACCCGGTGAAAATCCAGCTGTTCCGACCTGAACCCAATTGGTACCATCGAATTTCACAGCATTTGCTTTCATCGACAATCCCCAGTCGGAGTATGTCAGATAAAGTTCACCCGCAGTAGTAAATGCGAGATTTGTGCAGGTAATCTGTTCTGTTGAGAAATTATAATTACCAATAACTTCCCACGATGATCCGTTGAATTTCTTTACCTCTGCCTTACCTTCAGCCTCTACATCGCCATAGGCTATATATGGTTCACCGGAAGGGCTGAAGGCAAGACTCGTGTATGAAGCCCATCCCTGGGAGAATCCTTTAGAACCAACTTTCACCCAACTGGTACCGTCGAATTTTCTGACCGTAGCACGACCTATGGAACCAAAATCCGCATATCCGACATAAGGTTCTCCGGAGGGGCTTATTGCGAGACTGATATTGTTAGCCATCGATAATGAAAGACCGGCTTCACCGACAATAGTCCAATGCTGATCTTTCCTTCCGGAGTTTGCCGGGGGTTGTTGAGCCAAAGTAGTAAACGGAAGGAAGAAAAAGAGAAAAAAGGCTCCATGGGAAGCGATTGATGATAATGAAATATTTTTCATAGACGGAGAATAATAGTGTTTTTATTTTCTTTTATGCGAATTTAAATAGATTTATGTATATGTTATATTATCGAAAGTAAAAATACATTTTTTTATCAATTGCATTAAAATATGTTAAATGATCGCTCCAATGGATTCAAATTTAATTAAGAAATTGATATTCATCCAGGTGACCACAAAGCGTCAAGTTGCACGAAATAAGGGATAACGGGTACCCGGATCACATCACGGAAATATTTTATATATAAAATATGAAAAATAAAAAAATTGTTCATATATTTGTGTAATGGCAAAAGTATGTATTTTATTATATGATCAGATTATATGTTATCGATGACCATTATCTTATTGTTGAGGGTCTTTATTCGACATTTAACCCGGAATCGAATGACTTTACGGTTACCGGAGGGAGTCAGAGCATGACCGAAGCCCTGGAAAAAATTTCTCCGGAAACGGTTGATATTATTGTTCTTGACTTGTTTATCAATCATTCGGATCCGGTCAGCAACTTCAAGCAAATCCAAGATAAATTCCCGTCCATACCGATAGTCATCTTATCTTACGAGGACTGCCTGATGTGGCAGGTTAAAATGTTCAGGCAGGGTATCAGAGCCTTTATAAGCAAGAATGAAAATAGAAATGTTATGAGGGAGAAACTTCATCGGGTATTTGCGGGTGAAATTGTGCTACCTCATGAAGTCAGCCTGATGTTTATCCGGGAAAATTGTTCAGAGGACAGTCCTCCAATTGTCAGACAGGAGTATATGGAGATCATCAATGGTATGGTGAATGGATTAAATAAAAAGCAGATCGCGGCACAGTTGAATCAATCCGAGTCGGCCATTGACAAAAAGCTTCAAAAGATCAGGCAATGTTTCAAGGTCAATACCAATTATGAGTTAATATATAAAGCATTTGTGAAACATCCTCAATATTCGGACCTTTTTTAGAAAGTATTCCGATTTCAGGAAAAAAATGTACGGAAATAGTACAGCCTTCCCCATATTTTTATAAGTAATGATCACTATTCTTGTAAAGACGTTTTGTCTTTAACATTAGTTTGAATTTCCATTTTGAAATATCGGGTCATATTGACCAATACAAGAAATCAATATTTCTTGTAAAAAATTATTTAGTAGTCATTTAAGATCATATGCATTATTATATAAAAACTATAAACAGATAACATTATGAAAAAAGTTATTTTGAAAATTTGCTTAATAAGCTGCGTGTTGATGTGTACAGCGGTTTCCTACACTCAGAACGTTGAGTTTGGCTATGATGAAGCGGGAAACAGAATCTCAAGATTGATAGTAACCAAAGAGGCTAAAACTGAATTGCCGGATTCCGTACTGGCTATTAATTTCGGAAAAGAGCAAAACCAGAATCTGGAAAACCTGGTAATTTCTGTTTACCCAAACCCCACTTCAGATATTTTGAATATTGATTGGAATGATCCGGATAAAGAGATCGATATCGAGATGTACCTGTTTACCATCAATGGAGAGTTATTGAAAACTATCAAGCTGAATACAATATCAAAAACCATTGATATGTCGGGTTATTCAAAAGGTGCCTATTTTCTGAAAATCCAAATGAATTCGAGGATTGAAAGTTGGAAAATTGTCAAGAAATAATCAAATCACTTCTTCCCGGAAATGAGCAAAATACTACCAATAATTAAAATTTTAGAAATATAAGACCAGTAAAAGATCCGGTTTCGCAAAACCCGGATCTTTCATATTACCATTAAAATATAAATCATCAGCACATGAAAACGATATCAATAACATTTATTTCCGTCCTTCTGTCAGTTGTTTGTTATGCCCAATACCTGGATTCAAATGATCCCGGAGGTGGAATAACCGCTCAATCGGATACCTCCGTGGGAGTTTTACCAGGCAGTTTTGGTGTTTCGCCTTCCGGCGGAGCTACCTATACGATCCCACTTGATCTCCCTGCAGGAAGGGCAGGCATTAAACCTGATATTGCATTTGTCTATAACAGTCAGCAAAAGTTCGGTAATATTTTAGGACAGGGATGGAGTTTGACCGGTTTTTCGGCAATTACCAGGAGCAATCCCACCCTGTATTACAATGGCGGGAATGATAATATTGATTTTGTCGACGACGAATTATTGCTTGACGGTCAGCATTTGATTGAAGTAAATCAAAATGAATACAGGACGGAAATTGATGGAATTTCCAAAATTGTTAAACTTGACGGGACCATTGGCGAGTATTTTAAAGTATATACCAAAGACGGGCTGATCATTGAATATGGAAATACTGTCGACAGCAGGCAGGTTTATTCCGGAAATAATACAGATGGTGTACCCCTGGCCTGGCATATAAATAAGATAACCGACCGCATGGAGAATAATATTGTATATACCTATGAGAGAGCACAGCAAAATGGAGAGTTGCATCCTGAAGACATATTTTATACTGGTCATGACAGTAAAACCCTTGGTTGCACAAAAATCTCATTCATTTATCAATCGACTTCGATGGATAGTGAAATTCAGCACATTTCTTATTTTGAAAAAAACCAACTACCCTATGTAAACAAGAATTCATGGCTCCTGGAGAAAATTCAAATTTCAAACGACGATGGCACAGAACCCATAAAGGATTATGTAATCAGTTACTATGAACAAGCAGGGGCATGTAAGGAATTTTTCGTCAAGGATATTACCCCCGTTAATTATGAGAAGGGGATTGCAACGCCCATTAAACCGACCCGCTTCTACTGGGATTTCTATCAACCCGGATATCAGCAGTTTGAACTTCTTTATGACGAAATGGGCATGTATAATAATTATTCTTTCAAAGCGATAGGTCTTGATATGGATGGAAATAAACACGATGAGATAGCTTTTTATTTCATAGAAAGATATTATGATGAATTCGGCACCTTTACTGATCAGAAGATAATTAAGGTGTATGGCTTGATTGGCGGTGCAATTATTTTACCGGTCAGTGAGCTATTTTATAATCTGTATTCAATAGACTGGGATAATAATGGAGATGATGAACTACTGTTTGTGGATAACGATGGGATAAAAATCTACGATTTTACTAATGGTGCCCTGAGCCAGGTTTACACCAATTCTCTAACAGGAAAAATCTATACCGGCGATATTAATGGGGATGCAATCAATGATGTACTGATAGAGCAGGCAACGACATTGCTGGTATTGGAAGGTTATTATAATACCAGCGGAACTGTTGATTATATTCAGAGTCAGTACACATTACCACTCTCGGCCAATCTATCGATCAGGACAGTAGCAGACATGAACGGAGACGGGAATATCGAGGTACTATGCAAAGGTTATGAAGATCGTAACTTCCCGACATATACGTTCTCTACTCAATCGGGTTTTTCCATATTGAATAACTTTGCAATTTCTGACAATGTTCCGACCGATTCCAAGTTCTATTATGCCGATTTTAACGGAGATGGAAAGACGGATATCTGTTATCTCAAGGAAGATAATGGCTCATTTATACAAAACACATGTTTTTCATACGGGAATAATTTTACCGTACCACAAACAAGCGATTTTACATATGATGATATACCCATGTTTGTACTTGATATCAATAATGACGGAAGAGCTGATTTTGTATATTTTGATACTAACACTGGCCATTTAATAATGAAATGTTACATCACAAATCCTGATGGTATTTCATCCCAATTTCAGGGAACAATCGAATTGACGGGAGAACCTCTTTCCTGTAATAAGTTAAAGATTATTACAGCTAACCTGATTCCAAACGGGACCATGGACTTTATTTTTATTTTTGAAAAGCTGGTCAATGACCCGGGCTCACCTCACCAACATTGGGATGAACTATACCTGTGTTCCTTATCCGATATTGGGATCGGAAACAACGTAATAAAAATGATACGGGATGGTTTTGTAGTAAAAACCCAGATAACTTATTCCGATTTTGGAACCACAGGCCCGTTATATTCCGATTTCCCTGTCGCAAAACCTAGGTTTAGAGATAATGTTGTGAGTGAGTCCTATGTGGAAGGTGACAATAGTACAAAGTGGAACTGGAAAAAGTACACATTCAATACCCCTATCACTCATCTGCAGGGAAAAGGATTTCTCGGGTATAAAGAAACCAGGGTCCTCTCTTTACAGAATAATCTTTTAAGCATTACAGAGAATAATATCCATGTTGATAATGACAAGTATTTTTATACTTATCCCATGAAATCATCAACCTGGTCGGTCGTTAATGAAGTCCAGGACAAATTATTATCTGAAACAACGAATTTGGTCGATTTAAAGAAATTGAATTCCGGAACACTTAATTTTTTGCCAGTTGTCATTCAGAATATAACAAAGAGCTGGGATAACGATGATGCTCACACCTTTAAAGGAAAAAAGGTTGAAAACCAGGAGTTATCCGACATTGACGATTATGGTAATATTCTCCGTCATACCACTTTAATGGACGAAAATGAGTTTCCGGTAAGCAGGTATGCCTGGGAACATACCATAGAGATGCACTATATACAACCTGATGAAGCCAGTTGGCTTGTATCTTTGCCAGACTCTTCAAAAACGACAATGTATCACAAGCCGAAAGCAGCGGCTGAATCTACTTTGACAAATGAAACTTATTTTCATTACTATTCTGCCTTTCCTTACCTGGAATATAAGGAGAACATTCCCAATAGCAATACTGACCTGAAAACTCAGAACTGGTATACTTATGACAGTTATGGGAACATAACCAGCGAAACAATCAAGGCAACCATAAATGGTGCGACTAAAGAACGAAAAACTGAATTTGGATATTTGTATTCAGAAGGTTATCAAAGCCGGTTCCTGACATCAAAAACTGTTAAGGCCGAAACCGCGGCCAATGACCAAATATATACCTATACCTATAATCGTTACACCGGCAGAATAGAGACCAGCCAGGATCTCAATGAGTTAGGTTTGACAACCTATGAGTATGATGACCAAGGAAGGTTGTCGAAGACCACCCTGCCGGATCTGACCCAAAAGGTAACTTTTGTGAACTGGAGTGCCAATTTCTCTGAGTTTACCCCTCCTGCGAATGCATTGTACTACACGCTTTCTTATAAGAACCTGAGTGATGCTTCGGAAAGATGGCATAATACGTGCATTTTTTTTGATAAATATCAAAGGGTTATATTTGCAGCGACGCAGGGATTAAACGGAAATTATTATAAAACAGATCAAACATTTGATAACAAGGGGAGGGTTTCGCAAGTGTCGGAACCTTCTCCTCTCAACAACACTTCCGGCTTGTATACGACCTATGAATATGATAACCTTGGAAAATTGGTAAGCCAGACCCTTCCTTCCGGCGCTGTTATTACCACAGAATATGCCGGTTTTACTACCAGAGTCACCAATACTGCTTCGGGAATATGGAAAGAGACAACAGTGAACATCCTTGGGAATCCCCAGACAGTTACCGATCCAACAGCAGAACCTGTGGAATACATTTACGATGCGGCATCCCGCGTTAGTTCTTTCGGTACCCAGGATGCAATGACAACTTTTGAATACGACGATGCGGGAAACAGAACCAGAGTGACCGATCCTGATGCAGGCATCACCCAATACACCTATAATGCCCTTGGCGAACTTCTTACGCAGACCGATGCCCGCGGATCGACTTTTACCAATACTTATGACGAACTGGGCCGTTTGGAGACAAGCAGTCTCACGCCTGATAACATAAGCACGATATATACTTATAATGAGCGATCTGATTACGGATTCGGACAGATACAAAGTGTGATACAAAGGACGGACGGCACAGATGTGTCGGGTATCCATTACCAATATGACATGCTTGGCCGGCTGACATCAAAGGTTACGAACTATGAAGAATCCAGTTATGGCTTTGAATATGAATACAGTACAAAGTCTGGAATGCTGGAATATTATACTTATCCATCACTCTATAAAATAAAATATGAATACAATGCTTACGGTTACATGACAAATGTAGTTGAAAACAGTACTTCAAATATTTTATGGACAGCCGTCGGCGACAATCCCCGCGGGCAACTGACTGATTTTACCCTTGGAAACGGACTCCTTGCAACACACAAGGAATTTGATCCATATGGATTCCCAAGCAGCATTACCACTGTCAATCCTTCAACGAACGTAACAGTTCAGGATATCGACTACAGATTTGACCCGATCACCGGCAATCTTGATGAAAGAACGGAACTAATCACTCCAGGCAATTTTCTGACCGAAAGCTACACTTACGACGGAATCTTGCATTCCAGACTTTCCTCATGGCAGGTGGATGGTTCCAGAAATTATGGAATGAAATATTCGAATAATGGCAACATCCTGACCAAAGCCGATATTACCCAACCCCCGACGATGCCAAAAGATGGTACGCCTGTGGGTACGGAAGGTCAGTATACATACGGTAACAACGCAGGTCCGCACGCTGTTACGGGCATAACATTACCTACCGCCGAGTACCTGGCTACGGCAACTCCTCAGACGATAACCTATAACGGATTTAATAAAGTAAGCAGTATTCTGGATAACCATGAATATGGTTTGAACATTGATTACGGACCTGATTATCAGCGTATCAGATCTGCGTTTTTCAGAAAAAATGATCCGAGGTCCAAATACATCCAGTTTTTAAAGATAAAATACTTTATAGATGACTTTGAAATTGAGAAATATTGGGAAAATGAAACAGAGGTGACGCGGCAGTTACATTATCTTTCGAGCAGTAGCGGGATATTCGCAATCATTGAGACAAAGAACGGCGTCACCACGCCCTATTACATCCATAAGGATCATCTTGGTAATTATAATGTAATTACCGGAGGCAATGGCCAGGTGGTTGAAAAGTTGAATTTCGATCCATGGGGGCAGCGACGCAACCCGACCGACTGGAGTTATACCAACGTCCCGACCAGCTTTTTGTTTGACAGGGGATATACGGGTCATGAACATCTTGATAAGTTCGGTCTCATTAACATGAACGGGAGGGTATATGATCCCAGGCTTGCAAGGTTTTTATCGCCCGATCCGATCCTTCAGGATCCGACGAACTCACAAGGTCATAACCGTTACAGTTATTGTCTGAATAATCCTCTGAGATATGTTGATCCGAGCGGATATTTTTATGGTAAGTTTGATAGACCTGGTCATCCTCTGAGTGAAAACAGAGAAAATACTCCAATAATTACCTTAGAATCACTTTTTAATGGAGGTTTGGGGTCAATCGGACCTGGTTCTATGAATCATTGGAGTGACGCTTATAGGGATAATTATAGTTTGTATTTTTTAATGAATACGACTAAATTTGACAATATGATAGCAAACCAATTAAGTAGTCCATATCATTATAGTCAAGTGGCAATTCCATATGCTTCAAAGAATGGGGTAACTTTTTCAGGAGGAAATGCTCAAGAATTATGTTCGGCAATAGTTGATCCTGAAATATACATATATCGTGTAATAACTCCATATGACGAGCGTTTAGTTGCTTCATTAGGAGAGATTGGAGAGATGACAATACATGAAAACGGAGCACCCATGTTTGAGAACAAGACCGCAGGTGTGCTGTTGTCGGATGTCGTTGCACAAGGAGGAGGGGGTGATTATAGTTGGGCTAAAAATACTCAGACTGGAATGGGCGCTTTTGATATTGGGAATAGTGTTAAAGGTGGTATGATTAATTATGCTGTAGCCAGCTCTGCTAGAAAATCTATGAACTCTTTAAAGAGAGCTGATTATGTTGCTACTCTTGGCAAAACAGGAGCAAATTACTTCAGAGCATTAAAAATTACTGGAGGTGTAACATTTGGAGTATCAACACTTATCTCTACCGGACTAACATATAACTACTATAATAGCGGAGGAACCGGTAGTGATGTTTTAGTTAAATCAAGTTTAGATGTTGCTATGGGAGTTGTAGGTCTTTTCTGGCCAATTGGTACTGCCATTAGTGCTACTTACTTTATTATTGATGTAGCAACAGGCGGATTTGGTGGATACGGAGACCCTTTTAAGATAAACAAATAACAGAGCTTAATAATGAAAATCTTAAGGTATAGTTTTTATCGCTTCTATCAGTTGATGAATAGCGCAGGAAATTCAGATGTCGCAGAATATTTTGCAATTATTGTAATGTCAGTTCTTATTGGACTGAACACTTTCACAATTTTTTCTATTGTTTATTTTGTTACGGGTGTATCAGTTGACATTAGCCAAGCCCCCAAATTATTAAGTTTTTTGTTGTTTTTAGGATTACTAATCTTTTTTTATGTTTCCTTTGTAAGAAAGGATAGACATATCGAAATAATTAAAGAATACGAACATGAAACATCAAAGAATAAAATCATAGGAACTGTAATAGCAATAAGTTACATTCTCATGTCTATTGGACTTTTATTGTTATGTTTTTATCTAATGATGCAAAGAAATAGGGGATTGAGTTAGCATTAAGAGATAAGTTACAAGCAAAAACAGGCCGGGCAACCGGACTTTTTGATTATAATGCAGAAACGTTTTTCCGAAAGAAATCTATAAACTTTTTCTTGGTAGAAAAGTATCTACATTCTAAACACCATATTTTTTTATTCCGATTTGTTTCTCTGGTTTTTAGCTCTGCCCTTGAGAGCCTGTTTTTTCTATACTTTTCTTTTGCGTGCCCAAAAGAAAAGGGCAGACGAATAGGGAATAGGCAATGGGCAATAGGGAATAGGCAATAGGGAATAGGCAATGGGCATTAGGCATTAGGCAATAGGGAATAGGCAATGGGGAAGGGGAGGAAGATCATTTCTCGGTAATTACAAACACGGTTCGACGGTTTTTTGCCCGACCTTCTTCGGTGTTATTGGTCTCAACCGGCATTGATTCGCCGAATCCTTTGTAGGTCAGGCGTTTTACCGGGATTCCCTTTTCAATCAAATAGTTATATACCGACTTTGCCCGGTCGGAAGATAATTTAAGATTGGCAGCATCGTTCCCGATATTATCGGTATGACCCTGGATCTGGATAAATATCGATGTATTTTCTTCAAGAAAACCGATGAGCTGGTCAAGGACAACTTTGGATTCTGAGGTCAGATCGTAGGAGTTGAAGCCGAAGTAGACGTCGTTGATCCGATAAGATTTGTTGAGCTCGATGGGTTTGATCTCCATATTTATTTCGGCCGGAGCTTTAAAAGTACTGTCGATCCGGGCGATATATTTTGATTCATAAACGTATCCTTCCTTTTTGATCGTCATGATATAGTCGCTGTTGAAAGGGGTAACGGCAACGTATTTCCCAGTCATGGTGTCCATTGGGATCTGTGAAGTCGTTTTTGTACCGATGTTGGTCAACTCAATTTTAGCCTTGACCGGTTCCATATCCGATTCGGATTTTACGGTACCTTTGATGAACAGTACCTTTTCCGGGCGGGCTTCATCATAAAGGTCGAAAGAGTAAAGGTCCCATCCTCCCATTCCGCTGAATTTGTTGGAAGCAAAGAATCCCTTTGTTCCGTCGGTACTGACAAAAAAGCCAACTTCATCGTCGGGTGAGTTTATCGGAAATCCGATATTTTTGGGTTTAGACCAGGTACCGTTGTCATTCATGCGGGATATAAAAATATCATATCCTCCCAGGCCAGTCCATCCGTCGGAAGAAAAATAGAGCGTCTTTCCATCGGGATGAATGAAAGGGGATTTTTCATTTGAAGTGGAGTTGATCACCGGACCCAGGTTTATCGGCGTTCCCCATTCGCCGCTATCATTTTTGAACGAGCGGTAAATATCATACCCGCCGAATCCACCGATCCGGTCGCTGATAAAATAGAGGATTTTTCCGTCGGCCGAGATACTTGGTTGTGATTCCCATGAACCGGCGAGGTTGATCTTTCTGCTGACACTCCGGATGGGCGTCCATTCTTCATTGATATATTCAGAGAAATAGATATCACAATTCAGGTAACGTTTTACTTTATCAAACTTACAAACGGTATAATAAAGATTATTGTTATCGGCCGTAAGGGTGGCACCACCTTCGTTATCATTGATATTGAACGGTTCAGGCATCTCCTCTCCGAGGGTGAACTCCCCATCGGAGCCAAGGAGGCTGAACATGAATTTTTCCTTCATCCGCGGGGTGGGGACCACTGAATTCTTATCGCCGGGGAATTTCTTTTCCCGGGTGAAGAAAGCCATCTGATTATCCGGAGAAAGGATCGGAAGGTATTCATTCTCAGTCGTGGAGATCCCTTCCACCACTTTCGGCCGGAAGGGAACCGGATTCCGGATCATCTCCAGGTAAAACCTGGAATATCTGAGCAACTCTACAGCTCTGTTGTAATCCGCATCGGACTTTATTTTATCCACATCTTTCAGAAACTCGGTCATAAAGCGGACCACCGTATCAAATTTCTCATCCACATAACTGATCTCACCGAGATAGTAGTAAGCATAGGGATCATAACCGGGGCACCGTTTTATGGTTTCCATGAAATATTTCCAGGCTTCCGTGAGATTTGCATTGGCTTTTTTAAAATTTATCAGTCCCAGCACATAATAAGCGTCCACACACTCCGGTTCCTCTTTCAGGACATTTCTTAGCGCCAGGCTGGCTTGGGAATAGTTCTTTTTTTTGAACATTCCCATGGCATCGTTATATAGTTTTTCCGTTTTTTTGTCGAGGGTAACTTTACAGGAATCCTGTCCCTGTGCAGTCCATGAAAAATGTACCAGGATAATCACGATGATCAGTACGAACAACCGTTTACGCTGGTTAGGCATCGGATATTTTTTTCAAAGGTATGATGATTTATCTTATCTTTACGCTTCCGTCATTCCCGACTGATGAATTATTCTATTTTGGCGTTTAATTTGATATGTGAAGAACCAAAAATATATTTATATCCGGTGAAATCAATTAGCCACAGATGGGATTTATGTGACCTTTAATATCAAAATCAGGATAAGATGAAGAGAACCGTTAATGTGGGGTTGATCCAGTTTTCCTGCGGCTCAGAGAAAAGCGGGAATCTGGAGAAAGCAGAGAAAATGATCCGTGAAGCGGCTAAACAGGGAGCACAGATCGTTTGTTTGCAGGAACTTTTCACCTCCCTCTATTTTTGCCGGGAGGAAAATTATGATTTTTTCAACCTTGCAGAGACGGTTCCCGGTCGTACGACAAAGTATTTTCAGGAACTTGCCAAAGAGCTCGACCTGGTCATTATTGCATCGCTTTTTGAGAAGCGCACCGGGGGCATTTATCATAATACCGCAGCGGTAATCGATGCCGACGGCGGTTATCTCGGAAAGTACCGGAAGCATCATATTCCCGACGATCCCGGTTATTATGAGAAATTTTATTTCACCCCCGGGGAATCCGGTTATAGAGTTTTTAAGACCAAATATGCCACTATCGGAACGCTTATCTGCTGGGATCAGTGGTATCCGGAAGCTGCCAGGGTGACCAGTCTGCTGGGCGCCGAAATACTCTTTTATCCAACTGCGATCGGATGGGCAACCGCTCAGCCTGAAAGATTCAATCGGGATCAGTACCAGGCCTGGCAGATCATCCAGCGTTCCCATGCCATTGCCAACGGTGTTTTTGTTGTTTCGGTAAACAGAACCGGAATAGAAGGAGAGATGAATTTCTGGGGAGGTTCTTTCATCTCCGGTCCTTTTGGAGAGCTGTACTTCCAGGCACCGCATGACAAGGAGGTGGTCTATGTTCACAAGCTTGACCTCGGGCGGATTGATAAGATCAGGGTACACTGGCCATTTCTCCGCGACCGGCGCATCGATAGTTATGGCCCCATCCTGAACCGCTATCTTGATAAAAATGGTTAATATCATTTCACATGGAATGGTTGATAGATTTCGGGGGTAACAAGGTGACAACAGTTAATTGAGATGGCTGAAATGAAAACTATTCCCGGGCTGACGCCAAAAGAATCGGGATACCGTTTCCCTGCTGAATGGGAACTTCATAAGGCGACCTGGCTCAGTTATCCTCATAGCGATTCTTATTCCTGGCCTGGTACGCTGGAAAGGATTTTTCCAACCTATAATGCCTTCATCAAGGAACTTTCGAAGGGGGAGCAGGTTTGTATCAATGTCAGGGACGAAAACCTGAAGGATAAAGTGATCGCCGATCTCATTGCGACCGGTGTTGATCTCTCCCGGCTCACCCTTCTCATTCATCCCACCAATGATGCATGGTGCAGGGATCATGGTCCGGCTTTCCTGGTCAATCCGGCTGCAAAAGAACCCAAGGTCATTGTAAGTTGGAGATACAATGCCTGGGGAGAAAAATATGATCATGATCTGGATGAACAGATCCCCAGGCTGATCGGAGATTATCTTAAGATACCGGTGTGTTTTCCCGGAATTGTTATGGAGGGAGGTTCGGTAGAGTTTAACGGAAAGGGGACCCTCCTCACCACGACCCAATGTCTTTTGCATGAGAACAGGAATCCCGGGCTTCTTCAGCACGAGATTGAAGAAGTCCTGAGGAATTTCTATGGCGTTGAACAGATTTTATGGCTGGATGATGGTATTGAAGGGGATGATACCAATGGTCATATTGATGATATCACCCGTTTTTTTAAAGAGGACGGGGTTATAACCATGGTGGAGCCGGACCGTTCTGACCCCAACCATTCCAACCTTCATGAGAATCTGAAAAAGCTCAAGTCTTTTCGCTTACTCAGCGGGAAACAATTAGATATTGCCGAGGTTCCTATGCCTGTACCGGTTATCTATGAAGGGCAGCACCTGCCTGCCTCATACGCTAATTTTTATATATCAAATAATGCCGTCATTATTCCCAATTTCCGCTGCAAACAGGATGACATGGCCATGCGAATCCTGGAAGATTGTTTCCCCGACCGGAGGATCATTGGTATTGATTCGACAGAGATCATCTGGGGGCTGGGATCTTTTCACTGTCTTTCACAACAGGAGCCGGAGATCATTGTTCAGTAAGGATGGTCTGACAGGGGTCTTCCATTTAACTTCTTTATCGCAGGCGACCGGGTGATTTTTCTGACCGGTTTATTCAGTCGGAGAATCCAATTGCTTCAACCTTCATGTTATCAATATAGAAGAGTCCCTTTGCATTATTCCAGACATATACCCGGATTAAATATTCCGGGAAGAGGTATTCCTTTGGAACAGCATATTTATAGGAACAGGAGAACCAGCTATTTTGGGAGAAATCACCCGGTTTAATATGGGTTGATTTCCAGACCAGCCGTTCGTTAGTCTTTTTATCATAGACTTCCATTACGAGGTGTCCGGAAGAAAGAGAATCCGTTGTGAACATCATGACTGTTGCATCCACTTCGATCAGTCTTTTTGGATCGATTTTTCCGAAATCCACTTCAAGTCTTGGAGAAAAAGATTCGGGAGGAGGCATGCAAAAACTCCGTGAACCACTGAAAAAAACGTTCGTGGAATAACGGTTCGATTTTTCTTTTACGATGGATTCAAATGTATTTGAATCGGAAGCCAGTATGATTGATTGGTTCTTTGTTTTTAGTTCCCGGGCAGCAACAGAAGAATTGGTAAGAAAAAGGACTGTCAGTGCTGCCAGAGCCAGCAGTGGCAGGAGAAAAAACCGGAGATACCTGCGTCGAGCACTTCCGGCTGAAGAAATCCATGACCGGATCCCGTTTTCCGAGATCATCATCAGGTACGCAATACCAGTGGCAAAAGCCATGAAAAACAAACCCAGGATCAATGAGCTAAACGGGGAATATAATGTATTTGCCAGGTTAATGAAGTTCCAGCGTGTAAATCCCTGTATGGCGAAAATATACATAGAAACCATCCCGATAAAAGCAATGATCTTCAGGGTCAGTGTTCCCGGTTTCAGAACGGATAACCAACGACTTACGGCAATCCATAGCAGCAGTGCCGCTGCCAGGTTAGCAAAAGGCCACACCATGCTGTAAATATTCCCGGCAATAAACACCAGTAGTAAAAGAGCGATAACCCATAGTGGTATTTTTACCTCTTTGCGAATGGCCAGGAAGATTCCCAGGGTGAATTCCGGGAGGTGACCAAAAACGAACATATAGGGATTCAGGTCGGCTTTAACCATTGGAGAATAAACCAGGATTGTCATGATATATCCGAGAATAGCCACGGTGATGAGACCTTTGACATTCCATTTATCGACGATCCACATGAGAAACGGAAAGATAAGGTAGAACTGGAATATAAAAGAATAAAACCACCAGGGGCCACAGGCCGACATGGCTTTACCTGGGAAAAAGTTGGCTAAAAGAGTGAGCTGGAGCCCGATATCTTTCAAGTGATCCAGCTCTATCAGTTTACCGTTTTGCAGGATCATGAAGACTACCAGCAGAACTGCTGCAAAGAAAAATGTCGGGTAGAGTTTGTTAAACCTTTCCAGGATGAATTTTCCGTATCCTGGATGTTTCTTCCGGTAGGAGATGGTCAATCCGTAAGCGCTTATCAGGATAAATCCCTGGACTCCGTAAAACCCGAGAAAATTGAAAAAGACATTAAAAAATTCAAGCGGATTTGAACGCAGGGTGATAAAACTCTTGATATAGTTGGCTGTGGAGAACCAGAATTCGTTTTCACCGGTGATCGGATTGACCCAGCGATAATAATTATGAAGGGCAATGAGTAAAATTGAAACACCCTTTAAAAAATTAGTATCTGCTTTTGAAAAAGGATTGAGTATGATATGAAGCTTCATCGTGGTTTAATCATGGGCTAAATTTAAATATTTTTGTGGAAACTGAGTGGATGAGATCAATTATTACTATTTTGATAAAATTGCATATCTGAATTTTTTATTCTTCTTTTGCATTTGAAAATGAGATTACACTCATTATCGTAATTATTGAGCTCATTATAATCCTCTGGGATGTCGGACAAAATATTACTTTTCACATTCATCATAACAGGAATTCCGTTCCTGCTATTTATTTTATTTCTTATCGATGATCATCTCAAGAAGGACAAACTTAGTCCTGACAGATTATCCAGACGATGGAAACTGAAATCAAAGATATTCGGAATACTCAATGATTTTGTTTGTCTTAACCTGGCAGTCGCGGTGATGCTAATAATCCTGCGTGCCGGGCAATACTTTTACCTCTCTGCAGCTCATACACTTCCTCCTGATGCATGGTTGCTCGAAATGCGAGGTATAGTTCATGATCTGGTTTTTTGGCAGTTTTTTTCATGGGTTTTACTGATCCCTTTTTTATTGTTATCGCTGTACAGGAGATGGGCGGGAGTTGTTCTTTTTTTTCTTGTTTTTATTATCTGTGCCGAGGTTGAATGGGGGCTTTTTCAGTATTTTATAATTACCCTGACTCCACTCGACCAGGTTATTTTTTCCTATACCATCCAGGAGATGAAAATGATTACCGAATCCAGTGTCAGGATTGGTTTTCTGACATTTCTGCCAATGATCATAATGATCGTGGTTTCGCTGATCCTTATCTTTTTCTTCCTAAAGTTCAGGTTATCAAAATATGTGTTGATTATTTTTTTTACAATCAGTGTGGGTTTTATTTTTTTCCGGTATTTATTTATTCCGGAAGAAAACAAGAGCAGGAATCTTTTCGAATATTTTCTTGTCACGAACAAAAGCAATTACCTGGCCGAAAATTGTATTATTTATTTTACCGCACCAGAATGGATCGCTACCGATAAAATGGTTAAGGAAACGGCATTATCAGAAAGGATCGCTGCTGATAAAATGGTTAAGGAAGCGGCATTAAGGTATCATGCTGCGCATCCCGAATTCGAATTTTTAGGTTCTCAGTATCCTTTTCTCCATTATGAAAAAACACCGGATGTATTAAGCAATTTCTTTGATCTGAAAGAAGAAAAGCCAAACCTTGTTTTTATCATTTGTGAAGCACTTTCCTCATGTTTCAGCGGGGATAATAAGATCTTTGGCAGCTACACCCCGTTTCTTGATTCCCTTGCCGATCAGAGTTTATACTGGCCGAATTTCCTTTCAACGGCTACCCGGACATTTAATGTACTTCCGGCAATGTTCGGATCACTTCCCCCGGGTGATCTGACGTATGTTGACGCTAACAGCATGTTAAAATTCCCTTATCATTTTTCGTTGATCCGATATCTGGAGAAGGGAGGATATTACTCTACTTTCTTTTATGGAGGTGATCCCGGGTTTAACAACATGGCGTCGTTTCTGAGGCGTCAGTCTACGGATAATATCATAAAAGGATTAGGTCCGAAGTATAAAAAAGTCGAACTGAACCAGGGGGGATATAGCTGGGGTTATTCGGATTCCGATCTGTTTGACCGGTCGTTCGAGATCATGGACTCTATAAAAAAATCTCCCCGTCTCGATATTTATTTGACCCTGAGTCTTCATGTTCCGTTTATTATTCCTGACCATGAATATTATCTGAAGCAGGTTGATGAACATATGAAAAAAGCTACATCCGGGTCGCAAAAAGTGAAGGACGACATTAAAAAGTATAAAGATATCTTCGCAACGGTCCTTTATACGGATCATGCACTTCAGGAATTCATGGAGAAATACAAGAAGAGACCGGAGTTCAATAACACTATCTTCATCATCACGGGAGACCATGCCATGTCTGACCTTAACCTCTTCAGGTTCTCTCCCCTTGAGCGGTATCATGTTCCCCTGATTATCTTCTCTCCAATGCTTAAAAGAAAGGCAACTTTTAATTCCGTTTCATCGCATTTAGATATAGCTCCTACGATCCTTGCCATGCTCCATAAGCAGTACGCCATCGAGATCAATCAGGTTGCACATTGGTTAGGCAGTGGTATTGATACTGCCCATGAAGGAAGGTGTATACATTCCTTACCCTTTATTCAAAATAATAATGAAATTCCGGATTATCTTGGTTATGCGTATTATCTTGACCATTCTACATTATGGTCATTGACACCAAAATTTGAATTGAAAAAGATCGAGAATATGGCGATTTTAAAAAGGATGACCCGTGAACTCGAAGATTTAAAAATTCTGAATACTTATGTTGCAAGACAGAACAAGCTGGTACCTCCTGAAATATATAACGGAAAAGTTCTCAGAGGGAGGACATTGCTGCTTCCCGACACGCTGCCTTTTCGCCATGATGTTTTAAACTGGGATTATAAAAACCTATGTGATGACTTAGCCCTTGAATCAAGATTCAAATACGTCAAACTGGAGGTTTACGTCGATTTTAAAGTTCCCAAAACCCTTGGTGAAAAATTGCCATTCCTGGTTTTTGATCTCAAAGACAAAGAGAGGCAACAGGTTTTATGGCAGCCATTTAACTTTTCTGCAGACTCCTTACAGGCAGCAAAATATGGTGACTGGAAGACGCTCCATATTGAAGAGGATATTGATATCAGCTATCTGAAACAAGGGAAAATTTATACTCTAAGAATATATCTGTGGAATTATAAACATACTAAAATCCAGGCAGCTCGTCCCAGGATCAGAATTACCGGTTTCGAATAAAGAAAGCGGACCGGTTACCGGCCGGATTCACTTCGGTACTTCAATTTTATCACTTTTAGTTTTTGATTACCCAGATCCCGCCCATCCCGTTGTTTATGTTTGAACAAGGCGCTCCGCCGACAATCATGCTTACCCTGACCTCACCGTAGGCTTTGCCTTCCGGCCGGCATATGATCACCTTGCTTTCCGGGTCATTGTAAAATTGGACTCCGACAAAATTCTCGCAGGATTCATTGTTGGTCCATTTAACGATACCCAAGTCATTCACGGAGGGTTCCCAGTACTGCATTGTGCCTTTCAGCATCTGTTTTTCCGGTGCCGGCTGGTACAGTGAAACAATAAGGATAGCTGCCACGGCCGAGAAGATGATGCCAACAACCAATCCCGTAATGAACAGCCTGTTCTTAATAAATCCGAATGTCGTTTTTTCCATAGTTTTCTGGTCTTTTGTAGTCAATGATCAATTAAAGGTATAAATTTAGTATTACAATCAGCATTATCAATACAAGAAAAAGGGGAAAAGTTGGAATTTATTTCCATTACAATAATATTTTCTGAACCGGAATATTGCCAGGAGAAAACAAAGTCCCATTGTTCCTATTAAGATCAGGGAGATCTGATCGAAAGGGAGGATAGTTCAGCGCCTCACAGGTCATAGATATTTCCACCCAGGAATATAAAGCAAATGACGGAGGTTATTTTCATGGGAAGCGAGAAGGTCCTGAAGGAAAGAATAATCAGGATCACGGGTTTCGAATAAAGAAAGCGGACCGGTTACTGGCCGGATTTATTTCGGCACTTCAATTTTATCACTTTTAGTGGGGCTTACCCAGATCCCGCCATGTGAGCTTCCACAAGGTTTTCCGTCGGCAATCCTGTGTACCCTGACCTCAGAGCCGGAGGTAACTCTGCCTTCCGGCCGGCAGATGATCAGGGAGCCTGTCGGGTCATTGTAAAATTCGACTCCGACATATCTTCCGCAGCTATCCGTATCGCCGGTCCATTTAATGGTACCCAAGTCATTCACGGAGGGTGCCCAGTTCAGCAGCGTGCCTTTCAGCATCTGTTTTTCCGGTGCCGGCTGGTACAGTGAAAAAATCAGGATGGCTACCACAGCCGAGAAGATGATGCCAACAACCAATCCCGTAATGAACAACCTGTTCTTCATAAATCCGAATGTCGTTTTTTCCATAGTTTTCCGGTCTTTTTTAGTCAATGATCAATAAAGGGTATAAATTTAATATTACAATCAGCATTATCAATACAAGAAAAAGGGGAGAAGTTGGAATTTATTTCCATTTTAATAATATTTAAGGAGATAATTATCAGGATCACCGGTTTCGAATAAAGAAAGTGGACCGGTTACCGGTCGGATTTACTTCGGCACTTCAATTTTATCACTTGTTGACGACTATCCAGATCCCGTTCTTCTCGCCGTTAGGGACTGAACAAGGTATTCCACTGATAACCCTGGTTACCCTGACCTCAATACCGGTGTTGAATCTGCCGCTTTCCGGCCGGCATTTGATCACGGTGTGTGTCGGGTCATTGTAAAATTCGACTCCGACAAATGTCCCGCAGTGCGACGACGTATAATCCACCCATTGAACGATACCCAAGTCATTCACGGAGGGGTACCAGCTCGCCATCGTGCCTTTCAGCATCTGTTTTTCCGGTACCGGCTGGTACAGTGAAACAATCAGGATAGCTACCACTGCCGAGAAGATGATGCCAACAACCAATCCTGTAATGAACAGCCTGTTCTTAATAAATCCGAATGTCGTTTTTTCCATAGTTTTCTGGTCTTTTGTAGTCAATGATCAATTAAAGGTATAAATTTAGTATTACAATCAGCATTATCAATACAAGAAAAAGGGGAAAAGTTGGAATTTATTTCCATTTCAATAATATTTTCTGAACCGGAATATTGCCATGAGAAAGCAAAGTCCCATGGCACCAATTGAGATCAGGGAGATCTGATCGAAGAGGGAGGATAATTCAGCGCCCCACAGGTCATAGATATTTCCACCCAGGAATATAAAGCAAATGACCGAGGCTATTTTCACGGGAAGCGATAAGGTTCTGAAGTAGATAATAATCAGGATCACAGCGGGAAGGAAAAGGCAAAACGAATTCTCGCCACTGAATGCCAGCAAGGGGATCAGTCCCATTAAAAAAATCATCTCGAGGATCTCCGGACGTGAGATTTCTATTCCCTTTTTAATCAGGAGCATCATCAGAATAACCAATGCAGTTAATATCAGTGATTGAAAGGCAAGGAAGACCCAGGAAGATTTAATAACCGATCCCAGGAATGTGTACCGTGCGATCACACTGAAAACCGTTTGATTTGCGGGTAAGCTGAACTCCTGTTTATTCCCGAGTTCGATCACAATTTCATTAAACCAGGCAATATATTGGTTTATCATCATGTCGAATGAACGGTAAAAAAGAAGTGGAACCAGAGCGAGGATGACCGTGTATATGGCAAAGAAGGAGATTGCTTTCCATTTTCTTTTAAACAGAAGGTAAGGGAGGAAGATCAGTCCGAAAGGTTTGATGAACAGGCTCAGCGAGATACAGAATCCTACCGATCCGGATTTTCCGGATACCAGGAAACTGCAGGTCAAAAGATAAAGGAGCAGAAGGATAAAAGTAACCTGGCCCAGGTGCAGTTCTCTCAGGAAATGGACCATCAGGACAAGTCCGGTCAATAGTACCACGGTATTGACTCTTCCCGGTTTTTCGCGGGAAAGGAGTGGATTTACGAGGAGTACTGAAATCTTAAGGCAAGCCAGTATGATCAGGGAATAGAACACCCAGTAGACTATTTTCGAAAAAGTGAGAGGAAGAAGTGCAAAAGGAATGAACAAAACAGCAGAAACCGGGGAGTATTTAAAAATATAAAACTCATCAGCCTCTATCCTGTAAAGGTTCTCCCCTGAAAGGATCCTGTTTGCAGCTTTATAGTAAACCTCGAAATCGGATAGCCAGAAGCGTCCGTTCCATAATTCGGCAAATAAAAACAGAAGGAAAACCAGTCCGATCATTGCGTATCCCAGCCAGGGATTTTTGTTATAGTGGAGAAAACTCGGCACTTTAGTTTACAGGTTCAATGGTGAAAGATCCGACCGGGATCCTGATTATCCGTAATGAGCTCGAAAGTTTCAAAGGTAACCAAATTATCTTATAAAAGGGATATACTTAAGGATCTGTTATTTCGGCGATTGATATTACCATTTTGAATAAAATATTTTACAGGTAATTGTCAATAAATATATTTGCATTTATTTGTAACTATTTATGAATTATTCTGTCCTATGATTTATAATTTTTTTTATGATGATCTCCATTCAAAATATTCATAAATCTTATGTGACCGGGAGCAACAGTCTTCATGTTCTCAAGGGGATTGATCTGAACATTGAGCAGGGGGAGATGATCTCGATCATGGGTGCTTCAGGGTCGGGGAAATCGACGTTGCTAAATATACTCGGGATCCTGGATGTACATGACGACGGTATCTATTACCTGAACGGGATCAGGATCGAGAAGCTCAATGAAACCAGGGCTGCCAGGTTAAGGAACCAGTACCTTGGTTTTGTTTTCCAGTCTTTTAACTTAGTTTCGTTCAAAAATGCCATGGAGAATGTTGCATTACCCCTGTACTATCAGAATGTCAAGCGGAAGAAGCGTAACCTGATAGCGATGGAATACCTGGAACGTTTGGGTATTAAGGAATGGGCGCATCATCTGCCCAATGAGCTCTCAGGAGGACAAAAGCAACGTGTTGCCATTGCCCGGGCGCTGATCACCAATCCAAAGGTCATCCTGGCCGATGAGCCCACCGGAGCGCTTGATTCGGTTACCTCAATGGAGATGATGGATGTCTTAACGGAGATCAATAAGAATGGGATCACCATGGTAATCGTCACCCATGAGCATGACATTGCTGCACGTACGCAGAAGACAATAAGGATCTCTGATGGAACGATTACTGAAATCATTCTGAATTAACCTTGCATTTATGTTTGAAATAGATAAATGGCAGGAGATATACAGTACGGTGAAGAAAAACAAGCTTCGTACTTTTCTTACCGGTTTTTCTGTAGCCTGGGGGATCTTTATGCTGATCATTCTGCTGGGTTCGGGAAATGGATTGGAAAATGGAATCAAGGAGAATTTCAAGGGAGGAGCCATCAATGGGGTATGGATATCGAGTGGGATAACCAGCAAACAATACAGGGGATTGAAAATAGGGAGGCGAATTGATTTTAAAAACGATGATTATAAGATGTTAAAAACGGCGATACAGGGAGAAGACAGGATATCTGCCCGTTTATTTTCAGGCAATACGCTTACTTCTTATAAAAACAATTATGGCTCTTTTTTCCTTTCTCCATGCCACCCGGATTATGGATATATTAAAGAGGTGGAGATGCTGAACGGACGCTTTCTCAACAGCCTCGATATCATCGATTTCCGTAAGACAGCGGTAATCGGTGAAAAGGTGAAAGCAGAACTGTTCAAAGGAAGTGATACGATGGCTATTGGCAAGTATATTAATATCAACGGAGTTCTTTTCCAGGTAGTTGGAATTTTCAGGGATTTCAGCAGGAATGATCACGAGCAGCGCCGTATTTATATTCCCATCTCGACTGCACAGCGTGTTTTTCAGGGAAACGATATAATCAGCCAGATATCTTTCACGACCGGGAATGCAACTCCGGAAGAGGCAGATCAGATGGTCAATACGGCCCGGATGATGCTTTCAAACAAGCACACCTTTGATCCTGAGGACTTACAGGCGGTTGAACTCTGGAACAAGAATGAGGATGTAAGGCGATTTACAGCCCTTTTTTCCGGAATCCGGATCTTTATCTGGATCATTGGGATCGGAACGATCATTGCGGGTGTTGTTGGTGTCAGTAATATCATGATGATTATCGTCAATGAGCGTACCAAGGAGATCGGGATCCGCAAGACGTTGGGAGCGACCCCATTTTCGATCATCACCCTGATCTTACAGGAAGCAATTGTCATCACGGCATTTGCCGGATATATCGGACTTGTTCTTGGAATCGGGATACTGGAACTGGTTTCCAAGAACCTGCCTCCCTCGGAGTTTTTCCGTAATCCGGAAGCAAATCTAAGTATCGCCCTGGGGGCAACCATTTTACTGGTAGTTTCCGGCGCTATTGCGGGGTTTGTCCCGGGCATGAAAGCTGCAAAAATAAAACCAATCGAGGCGTTGCGAGATGAATGAGATAAGAAAAGCAAATCATGTTTGATCTGGATCGCTGGCAGGAGATATATCATGTATTGCGCAGTAATAAGCTACGGACCTTTTTAACTGCCTTTGGAGTATTTTGGGGGATCTTCATGCTGGTGATCATGCTGGGTTCCGGCAATGGTCTGGAAAACGGGATCTCTCAGAATTTCGGGGATATGGCAACGAACAGTGTTTTTATATGGACAAACCAAACAACTTTACCCTATAAAGGTTTTCCGCGGGGCAGAAGGTTCTATTATGAGAACAGTGATATTAATGCGTTACGGCAGACGATCCCTGAGATCAAGTATCTTGCGCCGAGAACCAACGCAGGTGGATTCAATGGAAACAGCAATGTTGTTCGTGGATTAAAATCCGGGCAATTTCCCCTGTTTGGTGATTTTCCGGAATTCAACCTGATCGATCCGGTGAATTTTGTTGACGGAAGGTTTATCAATGATCCCGACATCAAGGAGAAACGAAAAGTAGTGGTGATCGGCCAGCGTGTGGCAGAAATTCTTTTTAACAAAGGAGAGAACCCGTTAAATCAGTACATTGAAATAAACGGGGTTTATTTCAAGGTGGTCGGAGTGTTTAAATCGAAACGGAACGGGGAAGCTGCGGCACAGGATAATCAGCGTATTCATATGCCTTTTACCACTTTGCAAAAAACCTTTAATTACGGGAATCTGGTAGGGTTTTTTAATATCACCTCCAAAGACGGAATTCCAGTTTCCATCGTAGAAGAGAAGGCGATTTCCCTCCTAAAGAAGAGGCATTCGGTTTCTCCTAAAGATGAAACGGCCATCGGTCATTTCAATCTCGAAGAGGAGTTCAGGAAGATGGAGGGTTTATTTTCGGGAATCCGTTGGCTGGTATGGATCGTGGGAACGGGTACCCTGTTGGCCGGAATCATCGGAGTGAGTAATATCATGCTGGTGGTTGTCAAGGAACGAACCAGGGAGATAGGTATCCAGCGTGCACTTGGCGCTACACCTTTCAGGGTAATTGGTCAAATCATTACGGAATCGGTTGTATTGACAACTTTTGCCGGGTATTTCGGTCTGGTGGTTGGTGTAGGCCTGCTCGAATTGATCAATTATTTACTTGATTCCACCGGGGCAAATACTGAAATGTTCGTTCATCCGGGGGTGGATTTTCAGGTTGCAGTCACTGCATTGACAATCCTGGTAATATCGGGAGCACTGGCAGGTTTTATTCCCGCAAAGCGTGCCGTTTCAGTCAAACCAATTGATGCATTAAGATATGAAGCCTGACTTTTATTCAAAACCCGTTATTCTCACTTACCTGTAACGATAATCCACAAACATGAAAAAAATATTCAAGATCATTATTCTCGTAATTATTCTCCTGCTTTTTGCCGGGACAATTTTCTATCTCTATAATAAGTCGAAAGAAAAAGCAGTAGTTTATACAACGGAACAGCCCTTTATCACCAGTATTGTCAGGAAGACAGTCGCGACGGGATCGGTGATCCCAAGAAAAGAGATTGAAATCAAACCACAGGTTTCCGGAATTGTTGAAGAGATATACGTAGAAGCAGGAAGGAATATTCATAAGGGGGAGATCATTGCCAAGGTCAGGATTATCCCCGATCTGGTTAATCTGAATAATGCCGAGGGGCGTCTGGAAAGGGCGAAGATAACATACGACGATACCCGGATCAATTTTGAACGCCAGGAGAAATTGAAAAAGAACGGGGTTATCTCTGAATCGGAATTCCAGGTTGTTGAGGTCGCTTTCAAGAATGCCAAGCAGGAAGTCGATGCTGCGGATGTGAATTTACAACTGATCCGGGAGGGTGTGAATAAGAAATCGGGAAAGATGACCAATACCCTTATTGCTTCGACCATTGACGGAATGATTCTGGATATTCCCGTTAAAGTGGGAAGTTCTGTAATCGAAGCAAACAATTTCAACCCGGGTACGACGATTGCATCCATTGCCGATGTCGGAGATATGATCTTCCAGGGTAAAGTCGATGAAACCGAGGTGGGAAAGATCAAATCGGGGATGGAGTTATCGCTCATTGTCGGAGCTATTGAAAACGATACCTTTCAGGCTACATTGAAGTATATTGCCCCGAAAGGTGTTCTTGAGAACGGAGCGGTACAATTCGAGATCAAAGCCGATGTGATATTAAAACCTGACCAGTTTATCCGGGCAGGGTACAGCGCAAATGCAGATATCGTTTTACAGCGTGTCGATAAAGTCATGGCGATCAAAGAAAGTCTGATGCAGTTTGAAGGCGATTCGGCTTATGTGGAAGTGGAGACATCACCACAGGTTTTCGAGAAGCGTCTCATTAAAACCGGCCTATCGGATGGCATTAATATTCAGGTAGTATCGGGATTGAAAAAGGACGACAAGATCAAAGTTCCAAAACTTTCAAAGTAGCAGACTTGGATCCCGCGAGCGAAAAAAAAATTCCGTGATTGTCGGTTCCCTGTCAATCAGAAAACATCAAAGTACATAGAGGCTCCGATCCACTGAATATAAACATCATCGTAAAGGCTGTAAGGCAGGGTGCCGTTATAATAATCGATCATGAAGGTGATTGGAAACCGATCTGGTTTTCCTAACACAATACCGGCTCCCGTGTGAATATTTGGCCGGAAATGGTTCATCTGTTCACAGCGGATATCAATGCCTGCGATCCATTGAAACCACGATATTTTTTTACTTACCCTGTTCCATTGGCCTCCGAGTTGGAAAAACAGGGGCGGACGGACATAGGTGCAATGGACAAGACATCCGATGGTTCCATATAACATGAAAGGATTCTTCAACCAGGCTCCCGAGAAGTCGAGCATTTCATATATCCGGTGATTCGTTGGATAATGGTCTATTTCATACTTGAAAATGTAATCATCGCCCAGGTGTGCAGAGACATGGTACAATCTTCCGCGTAACCTCCAATGATCATTGATCTGGTACTGATAATGAAGTCCGACTTTAAAATCGAGATTGAAAAAGTTCACGCTGAATTTTTCAAATGGTTTTTCAAATAAAAATTGTGGAAAAACACAAATATCGACGCCGAGTTCGGAGATATGATGGTTATTATGATGCCAGCGGACAACATTTCTTCTTATTCCTGCTGAAAAAATGGCAAAGATCCGGTCCTGCCACTTTTGGTCAACATGTAAACCATAGAGTCCGCCGGAAAACTGTGATTCTTTGAAGTCGAACCGAAGGGTGGGAAATAAATTTCCCCTGGGGAGCCATTCTGCTTTTTTCTCTGTCTCCTGCGACTTTCCAGATCCGGGTATAATAATCGACAGAACCCAAACGATTGAAAGGATGAAAATCCTCATGCCCGGAATTTTTTTTGGCAAAGATAATAAAAGGCATAAAAGCCACTTTATTTTCCGGGATACCTCTCAACCTGGACAGACCTTACCGGTATAAGATTTTGCTGAAGCAAAGATGGATCAACGATATACTTTGGAAAGCTTTTTTTTATAGTAAGTATCGGTTTCAATAAAGCTGTTTTACCCGTCGAAATCAGGGTTGTTGTATCAAATGGAAATTGAGTGACATGTCCGTAATTGGCTACTGGATTGTTCCCAAAAACATAGGCTGTTTTCACCCGTTCCAGAAAATACTCCTCAACATCTCCGGTGGCAAAGCAAAGTTCACTATCGGGTTGGATCAGGGTTTTCCATAAATTGAGTTTTTCATGGGTCCGGATGCGTTCTCTGATATTTTGTGCCTCCCCAATATAGATCAAGCTTAATAAATCGACAGTAAGTTCATCAGGATCGAATTTTGATTCATATACAAAGAATACTCCGGGGTGAGATAAAATAATGGATAAATCCTCCTCTCTCCAATACCCATTAATGTCGATAATTATAGTTGCTTCAGCCATTTTATAGTAGTAATTGAATAAAAATGATATCAAATATTGGACCAAACATGTAATTGACAATAAAACAGATAGATATAAAAATAAAATTATTTTTTTTTCTAATAAGTGTAAAAATATTTGACGTTTGAACGTTAAAATTTTAGACATTTGCACTTCTTTTTCGATAATTTCATTACACATTACACATTACACATGCTGACAAATGGCAATCTTCTCATCGTTGAGGACAATCCTGAAATTCTTGAAGCATTAACATTTTTTCTGGAAGATGAATTTGAAGTCTTTACTACCCTTAAGACTCCAAACAAGCTTTTATCAACACTTCAATCCGGCAAGTACGATATTGTTCTGCTTGATATGAACTTTACGGCAGGAATAAATTCGGGCAATGAAGGGATTTTCTGGTTGAATGAGATATTGAAATTCGATCCTACTATTTGTGTCGTAATGATGACGGCTTATGGAGGAATTGACCTTGCTGTAAAAGCAATGAAACTTGGGGCTATTGATTTTGTTTTAAAACCCTGGGACAATGATAAACTTCTGGAGATTTTAAAATCAGGTTTAAAACTAAGAGCCACACGTCTGGAGCATCAGAAAAAAGAAGAAGACAAGCCTGAGACAGAGGAATTGAATTTTGATCAGCAGTTTTCGGATTTTATCGGAGAATGTCCTTCGATCAAAAGGATCATGGATATTGTTGATAAAGTTTCCAAAACGGATGCCAATATTCTCATTACCGGAGAGAATGGGACAGGGAAGGGGGTCATTGCACGGGAGATCCATCAGCGATCCGAACGATCAAAAGATATTCTGGTCACCGTTGATATGTCATCCATCCCGGTCTCCTTATTTGAAAGTGAGTTGTTTGGTCACATGAAGGGAGCATTCACGGACGCAAAGCATAACCGTGTCGGGCGGTTTGAATCAGCATCGGGGGGAACGCTATTCCTGGATGAGATTGGAAATCTTTCGCTGAACATGCAGACCAAGATCCTGAATACGTTGCAAGAGAGGCATATTATACCGCTCGGATCGAATAAAATAGTTCCAATTAATATCCGGCTGATCTGTGCGACCAATAAAAATCTGGAAAAGATGGTCATGGAAGGTCTTTTCCGTCAGGATCTGTTATTCCGGATCAATACCATACAAATCGACCTTCCGCCGCTCCGGGACCGCGGAACGGATATTGATCTGATGGCCGGGTATTTTCTGGATAAATATTCTGTAAAATACAACCGTGGACAAATGTCACTTACCAAAGAGGCGATCACTGCACTGAAGATGTATCCCTGGCCCGGAAATATCCGCGAACTGGAGCATGCCATTGAGAAAGCAGTAATTCTCTCGGAAGGAAATCTTGTTAAACCCAGGGATCTGTTCCTTAAAAGGATCCCTTTTCCCCAGGTGAATGGAACGGATAAACCGCTTTCCTTTGATGAGTACGAAAAGGATATCATTCGAAAAGCGTTGCTCAGAAATATGGGAAACCTGACCTTTGCTTCTAAAGAGCTTGGAATAACCCGGCAGACCATATACAACAAGATGAAGAAATATGGTCTCTAAAAAATTTTACTGCAATCTTATTTTCCGCATTTCCCTTATCGCCTGTTCTTGTCTTTTATTATTTCTCTCAATCTTCTATTTTCCCAACATCTCTTTGATCATCATCATATCCGGGATTTTTATTTATCTGGTCGTATCATTAATCTTATATGTGAATAAGATCAACCGGAAGCTGGAAGATTTTTTCATCGCTCATCTTAGCGGGGAAGTTACCTCTTCGTTCATCAAATCGGGAAAAGATGACGAATTCATCGGGTTATATCACTATTTTGATGAACTCAATGATAAACTTGAAAAAGCAAGGGTTGAAAATGAGATTTCCAGTACTTATTTCAAGACCCTTGTTGACCATGCTGCCGTTGGATTGATTGCTTTTACAGAGGATGGCAGAATCGAATTCTTTAATGATGCAGCCAGGAAAATCTTTGGAACCCATGTGTTAAAAAAGCTGAACAAGTTGGACCAGTTCAAGGAAGGATTAAGCGAGCACCTGCTGCATATGACTACAAAGCAAACAGAGCTGGTTCCTGTTATCGTCAATGGAGAACTGATTCAGTTAGCCACGAGAAAAGTTCAGTTTCAGACGGGGGAAAAAACAGTACACCTGGTTACCGTACAGAACATCAAGCCTGAGTTGGAGCAAAAGGAGATTGAATCATGGCAGCGGCTTATCCGGGTACTGACGCATGAAATAATGAACACGATCACTCCCATCACTTCATTAGCATCATCGCTGACCCGGATGTTCAGGGAGAAGGAGACAGGGTATATTAAAAAACCGGAGGAGATCACTTCAAAAGCCATTGAAAAAACGCTCAGGGGACTTGATCTGGTTGAGGGACGAGGTAACGAACTGGTACAATTCGTTGAGAATTACCGTGAAATTACCCGTTTGCCTAAGCCTCATTTCCAGCTTGTAAACGTCAGGGAAATGCTTCTGCAAGTGGTAACATTGAGTGAATCCCAGATTCCGGAGAGAAAAGTTTCGATGCTTGTGGAATGCCACCCCTCCGTACTTTTCCAGGCTGATCCGGGTTTATTGGGACAAGTGCTCATCAATTTGGTCAAGAATGCATTGGAAGCAACGCTCAATACGGATCAGGCGGTTATCAAGTTAAACGGTCAATCAACGCAGGAACGTACTATTATTGAAGTCGAAGACAATGGACCGGGCATTCCTCCCGAGATGCTTGAAGATATTTTTATTCCATTTTTTACAACCAAAGAAAAGGGTTCAGGAATTGGATTGAGTTTGTCGCGACAGATCATACGGCTTCACGGAGGCAGTCTTGAGGTATTCTCCGTACCTGGTGAAAAGACGGTCTTTACTATAATAATTTAGCCATTCTCAGTTCTGCTCAATAATTCTTCCATCGAAAAGATTAACAATGCGGTTGCTGTAATCCGCGTCGCGTTGGGAATGAGTTACCATAACGATTGTTGTGCCATTTTCGTTAAGTTTTGTCAAAATATTCATGACCTCTTCGCCCCTGGCCGAATCCAAGGCTCCCGTCGGTTCATCGGCAAGGATAAGGGGAGGGTTAGAAATAATTGCCCTGGCGATAGCGACTCTTTGCTGCTGACCTCCTGACAATTGCCGGGGAAAGTAATTTTTACGTGCAGGTATTCCTAATTTGTCAAGCAGCTCAATAACTTTACTCCTGCGTTCTTTTGCCTTTACTCCAAGATAGATCAAGGGTAATTCAATATTTTCTGAAACCGTAAGTTCATCGATCAGATTGAAATTCTGGAATATGAATCCAATTTTCTCTTTTCTGAGTAAACTGCACTGTTTCTCATTCAATCCGGAGACATCCCTGTTTCCAAAAAAATATTTACCTGTGTCGGGGCTGTCCAGAAGTCCCAGAATATTCAACAGCGTTGTTTTCCCGCATCCGGAGGGGCCCATTACTGCAATGAATTCTCCTTCCCTTACCTCAAAGTCAATATTATTCAACGCGACTGTCTTTACATTTTCATGCCGGAAAACTTTACTTAATGCCACTGATTTAATGATTATGCTCATTTGCTTCATTCTTAACCCAGTTCCAGCTGATTTCTGACGAGTTCGTAATACGCTCCCTTCCGATGTGAAAGTTGCGCATGCGTGCCTTGCTCTATGATCCTTCCTTCATCCAGAACAACGATCTGATCGGCATTCCTTACCGTGCTTAACCGGTGGGCAACAATAACAACCGTCTTACCCATAAAGAACTCGTTCAGATGGTCGATGATGATCCGTTCGTTATTGGCATCCAGGGAATTGGTCGCCTCATCGAAAAAGAGATACTGCGGATCACGGTATACCGCTCTTGCGATCAGAATACGTTGACGCTGTCCTTCGCTTAACCCATGACCATCCTGACCTATTTTTGTTTTTTCCCGCAAGGGCAGGTCTTCGATAAAACCGGTCAGGTTAGCTATAAAGATCGCATGCGAAAGCCGCTTTTCATCGATCTGTTCCATTCCAAGGGCAATATTATGGGCGATGCTTTCCGAAAAAATGTATCCATCCTGCATTACAGATCCGCAATTTTTTCGCCAGAACCTGCAAGAGATGTCATCGAGCGGAACATCCCCGACCCTGATCGTACCCGTCACCGGTTTATAAAATCCCAGCAGCAGCTTCATGAGTGTAGTTTTCCCGCTTCCGCTTGAACCTACGATTGCAGTGATCTTTTTTTCCGGAATGAACAGATCGAGTCCTTTCAGTACATGAGGAGAATGAGGCCCTTCGTACTGGTACATTATTCCACTAAGGTTCAGGCTTTTGTTTTCAGGAAGCTGCTGCAATTTTGGAATCGCGGGATCCTCTTCTTCCTGATGTACATTGATCTCCTCAAGCCTTTCTATACTTATGCTGGCATCCTGTACTTCACTAATAAAATTAACCATCTGCTCTACCGGATTGTTCATCTGTCCAAGGATATACTGGATGGCAAGCATCATCCCCAGTGTCAGTTCACCTCCGATGACAAAGGAAGCCGATAAAAAGGTAATCAGGATATCTTTTGTTCTTAAAAAGATGAAAGCACCAAGGCTCTGGTATTGATTCAGCAGAAGGCTTTTTATACTGATTTTAAAAAGGTTTTCCTGGATATTCTCCCACTCCTTACGTTTCTGGTTTTCACAGTTGTTCAGTTTTATTTCCTGCATTCCGGTGATCAATTGGATGAGCGTGCTCTGGTTTTCGGAAAGGCGTGAAAACCTGAGATAATCGAGTTGTTTCCTTTTTTTCATGAACAGGAAGACCCATATCGCATAGAAAGCGCTTCCTGCAAGGAAAACAAAAAAAATCGGAACATTATATAATAGTAAAACGATCCCGAAAATGATAAAATTGACAAGGGAAAAAAGAATATTCAGTGAGCTGACCGTAAGAAAAGACTGGATGCGGTGGTGATCGTTGATCCGTTGCATCAGATCGCCGATCATTTTCGAATTGAAAAATCCCAGGGGAAGATTCATGATCTTCAGCAAGAAATCAGAAATCATGGATATATTTATCCGCGTGCTGATATGGAGTAATATCCATCCCCGGAAGAATTCAACAGAGCCAAGTCCAAGAAAAAGGGCTAATTGTCCGACCAGTACGAGTACAATAAAATTCATATTCCGGTCCCGGATCCCGGTATCGACGATAGCCTGGGTAAGGAATGGAAAAATCAACTGAATGGCGCTGCCTATCAACATGCCCACCATCAGTTTAAGCATTTGGCGCCGGTGTGGCTTAAGGTATGAAAAAATGAAACGAAACGGCGACCGTTCGCGCCGTTCCTCAGGCTGACCGGTTAATGCGGGAGTGGGTTCAAAGACAAGACATACGCCTTCGTTGTTATTCTCTTCCTGAGAAAGCCATGATTTCAGGAATTCCTCCCTGGTCAGTCTGATTTTTCCATGAGCCGGATCTGCAATGCAGAAGATCTCTTTACCGGGTCGTTTTATAATTTTATAAATAACAACAAAATGACGTTGATTCCAGTATGCAATACATGGAAGCGGGGTCTCTTCCATTAATTGTTTCAGGGTGATTTTTACTCCCAGGGTCTTAAACCCGATTGATTCGGCCGTATCGCTTATACTCAGCATTGAAACCCCTTCCCGGGTAATGTAGCAACGCTCACGAAGCATGGCCAGACTGATTCGTTTTCCATAATGCCGCGCAATCATCTGAAGGCATACGGGGCCGCAGTCGGTCGAGTCGTGCTGATGATAAAACCTGAATCCCATTATTCGTATTTAAGTGACATGATCGGATTATTTTTAAGAACCTTTCTTGTTCTCAGGAAAAGAATGAACGAAACAAAAAAAGCTACCGACAGGATTGAAACCACAACATAGAACCAGGAGAAACTCACATGATAATAAAATGTATTCAACCAGCGATTCATCAGCACCCATGTCAGAGGCACCCCGAGTATTGATGCGATGACGATATACAGGTAGAATTCTTTTTGCATCTGATAAATAATATTTGGATTGCTTGCACCGAAAACCTTACGGATTGCAACCTCCCTCAATTTCCTTTCCGAAATCAGGATTGCAAGTCCGAACAGTCCCATCCCTGTGATGATGAATGCGAGTAAGGTAAAGATTGCAACGATGAACTGAAAACGTTCATCCTGTAAATAAAGTTCGTTCATCTCCTCATCGAGCAACTGGTAGTCAAATGGCAACTCAGGTGCCAGTTGCCTCCATATTTTTTCAATATCAGCGATCACCTGATCTTTTGTTCCTGGTTTATACCGCACCAGCATTGAGCGGCACGATTCAGGCTGCAAACGGAATATGGTTGGCTTGATCTTTTTATGTATGGAGTGAATGTGAAAATCTTCCACAATCCCTTTCAAATTATTGTGTTCAAGTTCATTCTTTGTAGGTTTATCGCTATACCCGAGTAAGTTAGCAGCTGTCTTATTATAGATCTGCCTGGATTTTGAACCTGTGGTATCGGTTATGTCGAAATCACCTCCCGATACAAATGGTATCCCCAGTGTTTCGAAAAACCGGTAATCGACCAAACAGAGTTCGAACACAAAAACTTCAGAAGAGGATGTGTCTGCGCTTACTTTAATTTCATGTACAGCATCAGAAAGAATTGGCAAGGAGATCCCGGAAACTGAAGTGATATCCGGTGTTTCAGTCATCGTTTTCCTGAGTAAGGAATAATCCAAGAATTCATGGAGATTAAAGTTGACCGCCAAGAGATTTTCTTTCTCTATTTTATGGGCCTGGGTGATGCAAAATCTTATCTGACGGTAAACGGTAATGAAACTGATCAACAAAGACAGGGTAATAAAAAGCTGAAAAACAGTAAATACCTTTCCCAGGCTGAACTTCCGGAAAGAGAAAAGCCGGATTTTCAGGGCATGAAGCGGATCGAGTGACGATAAATACAGCGCCACGTATATTCCGGATAAAACACCGATCAGCAAGGTAATACCTGAAAAAATCAGTATATAGAGAAGAAGAATACTGGAATCAAAATGAATCTCATATCCGTAGAATTGCTTGAGAAAAGGATTGATGAGTCCCAGTAATAATAAAGCAAGCGGGAGAGCAAGGGAAGTAATAAGAATTGACTCGGTAAGAATCTGGTTCCGGAGTTGTTTTCTGGTTGCTCCAAGTACCTTTTTAATACCAATCTCTTTAAATCGCAATGCTGATCTTGCCGTGCTGAGAATACTGTAATTAATCCCGGCAAGCAATAAGATAAAAATTGCCAGCGATGAATAAACAATCAGATTAGACGGATCACCCCGGGGAAGAAAATCATTTTGTATATTTTCAGAATGAATATAGATATTCCTGAAGTTCTGGAAAGTCAGATATTGTCGGGATTTATCAAATTTATTGGCTTTAGAGAAACAAGGAAACTTATATTCCAACCTTGTAACCGGAATATCATTTTTTAACCGAATTATTGTTTCGGTCGTCATTGAGTTGAAAGATTTCAGTGAAGCCTCCGGATCTTTCGAGAATCCCTTCAGAATTTCCTTTAAAAAACCTATACTGGATATGAAATCTGCCTGGTAGCTTGAGTTCCATGGAAGATCCTTGTATATGCCTTGAACTGTAAAATTGAAAATTTTTCCAATTGTTTTGATTTTAAGGGTTTTACCAATTGGATTTGCTTTGCCAAAATATTTTGCACATGCTTTCTCAGATATCAGAAGCGCGTAATCTGATGTCAGTAAGTCTCCCGGAGCGACTTCTTTCAATTCAATAGAGAACAAGTCGAATATGGAAGGATCGGCTGAAACAAAGCGAGGTTCAGTATAAAAAACATTTTGATTACTCACGGAAACAGGGCCAGTTATGTTTATCAGAATTGAGATCCTTCCTATTTTGTCAATTTCGGGAAAATATTTTTGCATGGCAGGCGCCAAAGCAAGACCGGTCAGAGCGTTCAGTTCCCCGTTATGTTTATCCTTAAATAATACCCGGTATGTTCTTTTACTTTCCCTGAAGCAACGATTGAAGCTTAATTCATTAATAAGGAAAGTACAAAGTACAAATACTGCGGTCAGTCCTAGGACGAGACCAAGAAGGTTAATGATGGTATAGGTTTTGCTCTTGGCAAGAAAACGGTAGGAGATAATTATGGAGATCCAGTGCATGATCTAATGGTCTACGGAACGAGATGGCATAAATTAAATTTCTTCATGACCAGTTCGTAGTTACTGATGGGAGGGCATAGAAGATGGTAAAGGCAGTTTTTACAGGGGATCGCCGATGACCGGATACGCTTCCAACTGATGCCGTTATTGGCTTCTTTTCTTATAAGGTCATTTATGGAATCTTTTTTAAGATTTCCCAGCGGTTCATCATTCACATTGGCAAAGACCTTTCCTCCGGGCAGGATGGTCAGTTTACCCCATTCCGTTTCGTTGATCATTTTACGGGCCAGGATATGTTTTTCATCCGGTTTGGATGCATCAATGTCATTTTTATCAATGAAAACATAATCGCGGAAGAAAGAGTAATTGGATCCTGTGAAATAGGGTTTAAAGAAAATATTCTTCAGATGTAGATTTTGAATGATCCGATTAGCATCAACCAGCTCGTATGAATCCCTGACAATGAAATGCCATTCAACCGGAATATGGTTCCTGGTCTGATACAAAGATTTAATAATACTGTCAATATTCGCTTCACTAAAAGGATGTGTGAGAAGTAAAATGTATGTTGAGTTTTTTTGGGGTATATCAAATCCCTGAGCATTGAAATTCATCGGAAAAAAATAGAACCGTTTCTGATGATTTACTGTTTCAAGCATTGAAAGCAACTCTCTAAGGTGTGAATATTTCAGTATGTCGTCGGCAACCAGATCAAAGGTCATTTTTGAAAATGACCTGGTTTCATCGATGATGACTTTAAGGAGTCGGAGATCAAGTTCTTTTTTCTTTCCGGAGGTAGCGTATGGAAAAACGAATTGGGCGTATGCCCTGTTATATTGCCTGACAAGTCCTGAATTTGAGGAAGAGAGGTGCAGGATCAATTCACGGAGTGTTTCAGCATCGGGTACAAAAGCGCCGGTTTCATGCTTTTTTATGAGCGGATTTGGTACAATCATCACTGGCTTCTTGTCAGACCAGGATTGCTTAAGCAGATCACCCAGGTAAGATTTCCGTAATAGTTTAATGAATGAATGTATGACTGGGTTATTCAATTCTTCCTCTGAAATTTCGATAGTATAATTATTTGATGGTTTTGAGAGCATCCTGCAGAGGTGTACAATCACTGGCTGATCAGAGATGACCACCATTTTTTTATTCAGGGTGTTATAAAAAAGAACATCTCCGGCCTGAAAGGTCATATGAACATAGGGTTCGATAAACAGCCAGAAAGATCGGTCAGGTGTCATGAAACGCTTCTTTGATAACGTGGAGGGACAGGGAATGGTCTTTTTCGATCAGGCTGAGATTCTTTGACAGCCGTTGGGTGAAGTGGGCTTCATCGGTAAAGAAATCACAGACGGGGCTCTCTGTTTCAATTCTGGTATTGAACATACATTCCAGGCAATGATCCTCTATGTAACATTGTTCGCAGAGGGGTCTGATCTTCGAGTAGTAGCGGTTGTACATTAACGCGACGGCATCAGGATCGATGCGGACTTTGTCTTTATTCACCCGACCGATCTCGAATATCCTGCTTATATGTTCGCAGGGGAGTACAATCCCGTTGGCGGTCAGGAGAATCCTGAGTGAAAATGGTTGACAGGTTCCGGTCGGGATAATGTGTTTTTTATAATGATTTCTTTTTTTCGTGAGGATAAGCTTCCCATGGTTTCCGAAAACATATCCCGAGTATTTTTCAAGGATGTCGGCAGCTTCTTTTACCCCCGGATGATGGAGCTTCAGCTTCCGGATCGTTTTCAGGCCGGAAGATCTTGCCGGACGATCTTTCAGGAATGTGGAAATGAATTCACTCCTGAATTTTTCAGTGAGATTAAGCTGGTTAATCGGTGAGATGACAGGGATCTTATTAAACTTCTTTTTAAAAAAAGAGTAGACGGACTGATAGGAGTTTTTAGCGTGCAGTACCGTCAGAAATGATATATGCTTGTCGAAATATTCGGGATATGTTTTTTTGATCTTTTCGAGATTTTTGATAACCAGGTTGAAGGAAGGCTTGTTATTGGTGAGAACCCGGAAGGCGTTCCCTTTTTCATCCCCATCCAGACTTACGGCCACTTCAACCTGGTTATCGACCAGGTAATCCATGTATTTAAACAGTAATAATCCATTGGTTGACATGGAAAATTTGAATACCGGTTTGGGATTTGGATAAGCATTTAAATAGGAGATGACTTCGGAGATCAGGTTAAAATTTCTTAAAGGTTCACCGCCATAGAAACTTACCGTTAGCTGCGGATTGTTGACCAGGTCTCTCTTTGCAAGGATCAGGTCGAGCATCCGGATTGCATCCGCGGGATCCATATTTTGTTTCTCCCGCGATGTGTTGATATAGAATTTACCGAAGGTGCAATAGGTACATGAAAGATTGCATTCTTCCGTGGTTTCGAAGATGATCTGCTGAAGGCTGCTCAGATTCTCCTCTATTCTGTCTGGAGTTATAATCCCTTCCAGGTTGAGGCGCCTTACCGGAGTAAAAAAATTATTTTTCCGGAGGAAATGATACTTGGACAACTGATACCTGACCTCTTCGAATTTAAAAGTACCGAAATTCCTGAGCTCTAATTTTCCTTTTAAACGAATCTGATCAAGATAGTCGCTCAGATTCGTTCCTTTTTTTTCAAGCTGAAAAAAATGCCTGATCAGCGGATGACATAGAAGAAATTTATTCCTGAAAGGACTGTAGAGAAAAATATTACCTTTTTCCGTTGTGAAAGTTACGGTATTCTTCATGTGTTTTCCGTTGCATGATCAGCTGACCATGAATCGTAAAACAAAGGTATTATTTTATCCAACTTTTAGAAAGTGATTTTTCCTAATTGGGTTTATTTTGAATCGATGAACTTGGAACAGTGATTCTACATTGACATGATTCATTCCCAGTACTACTTGTGTCCCGTGCCGTAACACTAGGACAACCTGTTGAGCATATACACTTGACTTCACCACCCCCTTTAATTTGAATGAGCATACTTTTCTTGATCTCGGCTTTGTAGAGGTTAACTAAGCTTAATTTTTTCATAATTGTAGTACTTTTTATCTTTTTTATTATAGTTTGTTGTTGATAATTATGAATTTAGCATAGCAAATAATGTACCAAAGTCGTAATATATTGAATAACAGACACATAAAAAAATATTTTCCAAAAAATTCGCCTTCTAGTGTCAAATATTTTGACAAAAATGTATGATTTTTCATCCCCCTTATGGGGTGAAACGGTAAAACGGGGATAGGGTTACAGAAGGATCAACCGCGAACAGGTCATTGTTTGATCAGGCGAATAAGGAGTATTTCGGTGGCGATGAAAACCAATGTCAGGGCAAGGAACCATTTCCAAAGGGGAGTCCCCTGGTCGATTTTTTGGATCTGTTTTATGAGGGATGTTCTTTTCTCAGCCAGGAGGTGGATATTTCCGACAGAGTGACGGGAGAGCTGACTTTTTATCTCGGATTCGGAATGAGTCCTCAGATCTGATTCATTCCGGTCGTAGTTAAAAGCAATTCCTTCGAGCGGAATTTTATCGTTAAGCAGGGTATACAACCCCGATTCCTTTACCTGGTCGCCGATAAGGATACTCATCCCGGAAGTCAATGAGCCGGGACCAGGAATAAATTCAGTTCCATCGTTATTTTTTATGATCTTCAGCAGATTATTTCTATTCAAAGAATCGGATTGAATCATGATCTCATTCCTGCCGATAAGGTAGTACAACTCCCTGGACGGATTACTCAGGTATGCTATCTGGTAAAGGGTAGGTACGAAAAGAAGATGGCGGGGGAAATTGCTCCAGGAGTCATCCAATGGTACTGAAAACAAGTATACTTTTCCATTTCCGGAATGTGTAAATGACAGAAATGGCTGACCATTTAAAAGTTTCAACAGAGGTTCGTGAACATCCCTGACATTTCCGGCCTGACTGTAGTACTTTACTGCAACGGGGAAGTCGGCATTTTCGGGAAGGATAACTTTTCCGGATGCGCTTTTTTCGAAGACATCTTTATACAAGTCACTTTCGAGGGCGATTGAGGCGATGGGTTGACGGTTGGTATCGACCTTTTCCGGAACCGGCAGATGAAAAGAAGACAGGAATGCTTTGTAGTTGTCCGGTTTCATGTTTGATGGAGGGAAAATTACCAGGCTTCCTCCCGAGTTTGTAAACTCATTTAATTCCTGAATCATACCCGATGAAAATTCTTCCAGGCTATTTAAAATAATCAAATTGTAATTTCCAAAGGAAGTATAATCCAGTTTTTTATCAGAGAGGTTGACAAAGTGGAAGGAGGAGTCTCCCCGGAAGAGGGCATTCAGGTATTGGTTTTCGCCGGTTCCATTGATACAAAGAACCGGTATCTTTTGTGAAATTGAGTACGCAAAGAAAAACCGATCATCGTATTGAACCGGGTAATCGACCAGTTCCAATGTTCCGAACTGAATTCCGGTGCCGTTTTCCGTGTAAGGAAGGATGATCTCCGTGGCAGAATTTGATTCAACGGAGAAGCTTGTCAATGCTTTCTGAACCTTATTTATGACGAGTTTTATGGGGACTTTTTCCATGGATTCTTTACCGTAATTACAGATATGAACCTTTAGACGTACCATCTGATTTGGGCGGTGGATGGGTGATTCAAATGAGACTGTGTCGATGTACAGGTTATTTCTGTGTTGCGGGTAGATGGGAACGAAATACCAGGAACAGGAGGTATCCGGTTTGATGGAAAGGATATCGGAGGAGCTTTTCTGAAAATCGGAGATCAGGAATGAGTTTGAAACAATGTTATGATTACCGGCCATCAGATCATTCTGTCGCCGTACAACTGCCGACAGAGACCGGGAGACCGGAGAGAGACGGACATCATCGACCAACCTGGTAAATTGTTCCCGACTGTAGAATCGCTGGTGCCGTCCTTCAAAATCGTTGGTGAGAAGTTGAAAGATATCGCCGGGTTGGTAATATTGCGCAATTTCGATTGCTTTTGATTTTGCGATATCAATCAATCTCCCATCTGTAGCCAGGGCTTCCATTGAGAATGAATTATCAATATAGATACTGATGGCATGTTTGCCGGCTTTTTGTTTATGCTGTTCCGGGGATGGTATATAAGGCTGAGAAAATGCGAGAACAAGGCAGGCAACGGCAAGGAGTCTGGCAGCTAACAGGAGCATCTGTTTCAGTTGTGATTGCCGTTTGCTTTCCTGCTGGATATCGGAAAGGAAGCGGACGTTGGTGAAGTAGATCTTTTTAAATCTTCGAAAGTTAAAAAGATGAATAAGGATCGGAATTGCGAGGGCAAAGAGAGCAAAGAGAAAAAGAGGGTGGATGAAATGCATGTTCAAAAGTAAAAAAAAATCCCGGCGGGTAAGCCGGGATTTGGTAATAACTTAACAGGTATAGAAAACCGGAAGACGGGATTAAACTACACCCTGGTCAACCATTGCATTTGCAACTTTCAGAAAGCCTGCAACATTTGCACCTTTCACATAGTTTACGTACCCATCCTTGTCTTTACCGTGTTTTACACACTGATCATGGATGCTGCACATAATCTGGTTCAAGCGCTCGTCGACCTCTTTTGCCGGCCAACTGAGTTTCATGGAGTTCTGCGACATTTCCAGTCCTGATGTAGCTACACCGCCTGCATTAACTGCTTTACCAGGAGCAAACAGAATCTTTGCTTCCAGGAATATTTCGACGGCTTCGGGGGTGCTTGGCATGTTGGCAACTTCGGCAACACACATGACCCCATTTTTAATCAGGTTCTTTGCATCCTCTTTCCCCAGTTCATTTTGGGTGGCACAAGGCATGGCAATATCGCATTTCACCTCCCATGGGCGTTTTCCCTGACGGAACTGGGCATTGGGGAACTCATAGGAATAGGGTTTCACGATATCCTGGTTGGAAGCGCGCAATTCAAGCATATAATCGATCTTTTCGCCTGATATGCCATCCGGGTCATAGATATATCCATCGGGACCGGAGATCGTTACTACTTTTGCCCCGAGTTCGGTAGCTTTCTTTGCAGCTCCCCAGGCGACATTCCCAAATCCTGATATGGCAACTATTTTTCCTTTAAAGCTTTCTCCTTTGGTGGCGAGCATTTCTTTTGCAAAATAGACTGCTCCGAAACCGGTTGCTTCAGGACGGACGAGGCTACCGCCCCAGTTCAATCCTTTTCCGGTAAGAACTCCTGTGTTTTCACGGGCTAATTTTTTGTACATCCCGTAAAGGAACCCGATTTCGCGTCCGCCTACTCCGATATCACCGGCTGGTACATCTGTTTCGGGACCGATCAGTTTCCATAGTTCAAGCATAAAGTTCTGGCAGAAACGCATGATCTCTGCATTGGACTTTCCTTTGGGATCAAAATCTGAACCGCCTTTTGCTCCACCCATAGGCAGGGTAGTAAGACTGTTCTTGAAGATCTGTTCAAATCCCAGAAATTTTAAAATGCTCAGGTTAACGCTTGGGTGGAAGCGCAAGCCTCCTTTGTAGGGGCCGATTGCATTATTAAATTGCACCCGGTAACCGCGGTTTACCTGAACTTTGCCATTGTCGTCAACCCAACTGACTTTAAAGGTCAGGATGCGGTCGGGCTCAATAAGCCGTTCAATGATATTTGCAGTTTCAAAATGAGGATTCTCATTGTAGACCTCTTCGATGGATTCCAATACTTCGCGAACCGCTTGCATGTACTCCACTTCGCCCGGATTTCTTTTCTCCAGGTCATTCATGATTTTTTCTAAGTTCATTTTAATTCAGTTTTGTAGGTTACTATATGGTGAGTATAAATTTGAATCTGGTAAGGCATCGATTTATGATGCAAAATTATTGTATTATCAGGAATTTACAAAGTAAATCCGGATAAATTTATGCCATCCCCCCAGTAGTGAAAAAAGAAAATACGCAAGCGAAAGAGAGAAGAAGTGGCGGATCACGAATCAGGAGCGGTATTCACTGTGATCAACTTTCCTCCGGAAAAGATTTTAACATTCAGCACTCTTCCATCGGGAGCATATTCGGTTTCGGTACCTTCTTTGACATTGTTCTTATAGGGTGTACGGCTTTTTATCCGCCCATTCTCAGGATAAAATGATTCCTGCACCCCTTCGCCAAGGTTGAAATTCCCCTTTCCGATAACCTGACCGGATTCATTAAAGTAGAGCCATTGGCCATCGATAATGCCTTTAACATATATTCCTTCGATCCTGATCTGCCTATTCGGATAAAACTCACGGTAATTCCCGTGATAGGTTCCTTTCGCGTAATTACTTTCAATGGTGAGATTACCTGACCGGTCCCAGACAAAGGCAGGGCCATTGAGTGTATCATTTTTGTAATCCTGTTGTTCTTTCTTTATTCCATTCTGATAGTAGCGGGAGAGCCTGCCGTCGAGTAAATTATTCTGATAGGCACACTCCATTTGGAGCGTTCCGTCTTCATACCAATATTTTGCAGGTCCGTTCCGCTGGCCGCCATGCCAGGAGATCTCGGATTTAATATTTCCGTTGGGCCATTTCTCTGTCTTAACTCCGGAGCAGGCAGCCATGAGGAACAGAAAGCAGAGTGTTCCCGGGTTGAATATCCGTTTCATGATTTGTGAAATTGAGTGACCGCTCCTTCGATCCCGTTGATCAGCATCTGTACGGCGATGACTGCCAGGATCAGACCCATGATCCGGGAGACGACCTTCAGCATCGGTGGACCGATTTTTTCGGTAAGGAACCGGGAAGAGATAAACAGGAAATAGGTGATCAGGCACATGATGCCAAAGATCGAAATGACCAGGATGACATTCAGGATCGATTTTTCGACTCCGACAAAATTCATGGCGGTAGAGATTGTTCCGGGGCCTGCCAGAAGTGGGATCCCGAGAGGGGAAACCGCCATATTCTTTGCAGCCTGTACCATTTCTTTTCTCGCTTCGGGACTTTGGGTATGGATCCGGTTCTCCTTCGCATTCAGCAATTGGAATCCGATGATGAACACGATGATCCCGCCGGCTATCTGGAATGCCGGAAGGGTAATGCCGAAGAGTTGAAAAATAATATGACCAAAAACGGTGAAAACGGCAATGATGATAAAGGCAGCCATCACCGCCCTGAAAGCGACTTTTTTTTGTGTTTTGTGGTCAAATTCCTGAACCATTCCGATAAAAACAGGGAGGTTCCCGATGGGGTTCAGCATGGCAAAAAAACCCATAAATACGGTAAAAGCATGCAGATAAATCTCGTGAGCATTCGTCATTTCTTCAATTTGTTTGGGTTCTTAAAAACGGTTATAACAGACCGGTAATATCTTTTCATGACACGTCCGTACCGGGAGGTAAAAGTACGAATTAAAAGTGATGGAAATCTGCTGTCAGGGTCAAATACCCGGCAGTGAATTTTCCGTTTTCATCCAGGATTATGATCCGATCAACCGGGGGGGCGGGATTTGTGACCTGTTTGAATTCCATCATTGTTCTTATGGCGGAATTCCCGGGTCTGGAACAAACATTGACCTGCTGATGGAGATGAAATCCGTTTTTTTTACAGAGATTGATGAAAAACCGGTGATTCTCATAAGGAAAGATCACGGAGAATTTTCCTTCCGGTTTCAGGAGTATACGGATGGCTTTCACAAGAGTCTCAACAGTCAATCCTTCCTCATGTTTGGTACGATTAATCTTCATGGATACCGACTTCAGCTGGTTTGAGAAGTAGGGAGGGTTGGTGATGATAAAGTCGTACAGTCGGTCAGATGAATGCTGAAAGTCAACGACGGATCCGCAGACAGAGGTTAATCTACCTGACCAGGTACTGCGGTTGAAATTCTCCCGAGCCTGATCGGCTGAACGGGGATCGATCTCAACCGCATCTATCAGAGCACCGGATTTCTGGGCCATCATCAGGGCAAGAACGCCACAGCCGGAGCCTATATCGAGAATTGTCTTTGCATTTCCGGGATTAGCCCAGGCGCCGAGCAGCATGGCATCGGTACCGACCTTGAGCGTACTCCGGTCGTCTTCGATGGTAAAATGCCTGAAGCGGAATGACATGAATGGTCAGAGATATATTTCAATAAGACCTTCGGGTGCCTCAATATGGATGATCTTCTTTTCCCGGTCGACCTGTTTTATTATTTCATCGACTACCGGAACCAGGATTTCTTTTTTTCCATGCATAATCCGGAATAAAGATTGATGTGGCAGATCAAGAATTCCGGTAATAGTTCCAATGGATCCATGTTTTTTATCGATCACTGAAAATCCGGTCACTTCATGATAATAGAACTTGTTTCCTTCGAGTTTCGGAAGGTTTTTCAGGGGTAGGAAGATTTTCCGTCCGGTATAGATTTCCGCCTCTTCGATGGATGAAACATCCTGGAAGCGGAATACAGCTTTTTGATTGTGTTTGATTTCTATTTCATCCAGAAAAAACGGGATCCGTTCCCCGTCCAGGTCAAGGTAAACGGTTTCGAGACTGGTATATTCCTCCGGATCATCTACTTCGAGGCGAACCAACAGATGGCCATTATTACCGTATGTTTTAAGTATTTTACCCAGGTAATAAAAGGAATCGCCGGCCATAGCGCGTTATTTTTGTCGCGATTATTCCTTCACGGGTTCTCCGGCGGCAGGTTCGGCAGGTTGATCCGTGGCTGGTACGGCGTCAGGGTTTTCAGTTGAACTTGCTTCGGTGGCCTGGGCTCGTTCATCTGCCTCGGCTTTGGCAATTTTTTTGGCCAGTACCTGGGCTTTTGCTTCCTTCACCTGGCTTTCAATCTCGAGCGCTTTTTTACGGGTGTCTTTGATCTTAAGTTCGTGCTCTTTCTTTTTGCTGTTGATTTTTGCCTGTTTTTCCTGAAGCCAGATCTGGAATTTTGCTTCCGCCTGTTCCGGTGTCATTGCACCTTTCTGAACTCCTTTCAGGAGGTGGTTCTTATACAATACTCCTTTATAATGGAGAATTGCATTGACAGTATCGGTCGGTTGTGCCCCTTTCTCAAGCCATTTCAAGGCTTTTTCGAAATTAATTTCAATTTCTGCGGGCTTGGTAAGAGGATTATAGATGCCAATTCTCTCTATGAATTTCCCGTCACGTGGTGCACGACCATCCGCAATAACAATGTGGTAATAAGGTTGTCCCTTCTTACCTCTTCTCTGTAACCTGATTTTCGTTGGCATTGGTAAATAATTTGATAAATTAAATAAATACTTGAATTAAGGGGTGCAAAAGTCGGGATTTTTTTTGAATTGACCAAACAATGGGAATAAAGGTAGTGTCTCAGTTTGAAAAAAGATAAAAAAATAGGAAATAATATACAAAACAAACCCAAAGTAAATTTTTTTAACTTTCTGTTTTCTCTTTATTTATTTTGTGGGTTTCTGAGCATTTTTGTAATAAAAGATTTTAGTAATGGGATCATAATAAAAAATAGTTCTAATTTCTTCATAATCTCCAAAAACATCATAATACCTCATAATACCAAAAATATACAGAGTGGTTTTCCCACTCATTATATCAGAACGACTAATATTGGGATTGTCGGGGAAACTTATATCCGCCCTGTTTGGCGCACCGGGATAAATATTAATGCCAAAGGCGGTATCAAACTTTTTAATAGAATCAAAATCCTTATCATTAACCTTCTCCCCGTTGTATTTGCGCCCCCAAATATAGTTAAATCTGTTTGCGGGAGTTCTGCCTGTGTTTTCAATAGTAATGTCCCCGGTAATAATCTTTTCTTCAAGAAAATTATTTATTTTCATTCTCTTTATATAAACATAAGCCCTCAATTCGATTTTTCTCATTGCTTCAGAAGCGGAATCAGATTTTCTTGTAAGATCAATAGATTGTCGAGTATATTTTTCTTGGTTTGTCATGGAAACAATAAACAACCCAATCATTACCAAATTAAACACGGCCAGCAATGTTTGAACCCAAATATTCCAAGTGCTGTGTTTTTTCTCCCACCTATCTGGCGGTTTAACATCCTTTTCATCAGCGGGTGGATTATTTTGGCCATTGGTGGGTGTAGCCTTGGTGATGTCGCCGCTTATTACTTTCTCGGAAGGGGTTTTTTTGTTAAGAACAGAATTGCCGTTGGGGTTGCTATCGTTATTTTCCTTTTGTCCTTTATTTTCGGATTGTGGATTGTGATTCATAATATGTTAATATTTATAAATTCAGGGTATCCACAATAATACAAAATACTTTAACATCTGTAAAATAAATGGCTAAATTAGTTTTATTAAATCTTCTATTTCCCAAATATCCTTAGTTAATCCAACCTCCATCGCCGGAGTTACCCTTAAAGTCTTGTGAATCCTGCAAAAATTATAATACATGAAATGCAGGGCTACGGCGTAATAATGGTTTTCGATCTTCTTTGAAAAGGCATTTGTTAATCTTGTAAATCTTCTCATGTGCATTCTCATTGTCAAATTTTGCCGTTCCACATAACTTGTTGATATATATTTCTCGTCCGGGCGTCCTATAATTGGTTTTTTTTGCGTTCCGATACATTCGGCGGGACTGTATCTTTTTTCTATTTGTGATTCATAGCCATAAACTTTAATTAATTGTGCATAGTCTATGTTACCGATAAACGTATCTGCTATGGCTCCGACATAAGTATGGTGTCCGTCGGTAGTTAATTGAACCCTACCCGCCAACCTCATTTTAATATCTTCGACGAATAACTTTGCCGTTGGATAATCTCTATTGCCAACACAATAGGATACAACAAACTTAGTATCTGAATCTATTCCTACCCATGTCCACAAATCCCCGCCCAATCCTTTCATATCTTCCGGCAGGTTCTTTTGTTTAGCGTAAACAAAACTCCAAATTTCATCACATTGAACCCTTTTACATTTTACATTCTTTACGTTTTCGTCGTGGTATTTTTCACACGCCTTGCCAACATCGACAAGTAATTTGGTTACTGTATTGATTGAAGCCCCGATGATCCGGGTGATTGACCTGAGACTATTCCCCTCAACTAACAGGGAAACTATCTGAATCTGTTTACTTAATGGTAGTCTGTTCATATTCGCAAAGTTTTACAATGCAAATATAATACATTATGCTTGACAAGTTAAGTAAAATGTTCAGTTTATTTTTTTTGATAATTAGTACAACTATTTATAAGATTAAATAAATTTGTATGACAAAATAACAAGAATGGCATATATACTATTTTTAGATGAAAGCGGTATGGGCGATTCAGAATCTCCCTATGCAGTAATTGCCGGTGTTGCTTTTGAAGACAGAGCAATATGGAACTTTATTCGAGAATTCCACCTTTTGGAGGAACATCATTTTGGGCGCAGATATATTGGTGGAGATTTAGAGATAAAAGGAAAAAAATTTCTCAAAAGAAAAACTTTCAAATTAGCCCAACTTCATTCTAAATTTCAAATTGATGAACGAAGAATTTTAGCGAAAGAATGCTTAGATAATGGCAATTTGGCAAAATCTGAACATTTAGCAGCACTTGCTCAAGCAAAAATTGATTTTATCAATGACATACTTTTTTTAGCAACAGCATTTGGCTGTAAAATATTTGCTTGTATAATTAATAAGGATTCCGAAATTTTAAACAATAAAATAGATGACTTGCTTAGAAAGGATTATATATTTTTATTTGAGAAATTTTATTATTTTTTAGAAGACATTAAGGATGCCCCCATTGGTATAATGGTATTTGATGAAATTGGCAAACAAAATAGCGGGCGATTAATCGGACTGCTTGAAAATTACTTTAAAAAAACCGTTAAGGGAAGATCAATGTCAAACTTGATAATTCCAGAACCGTTATTTGTGCATAGTGATTTAACTACTGGCATCCAAATGGCTGATATTATTGCATATCTTATTTCTTGGTCATTTAGACTTAATAGCATGACAGAACCCGCAAGAGATGAATTAAAGGAATTAATGGAAATTGCCTCTCGTCTTAGATATAGAACTGTAAGAGAGATAAATGGGATTGAAAACTTTGAACTGTGGAGTATTAGTTATATAAAATAAAAAAAGGCAGAGCAGGTTTCCCCACAAAGCCTCCGTTGCAAAAGTACAAAATTTATTAATCAAAAGTCAAGTTTTTAGATGTTTTTTTTATAATTTTTATATAATTTTATTATGAATTTAATATATTTAATTGATATATAGAATATTATAACTTATTCTTCCCCCACCTTTTCTCAGCGGCTTTCTTAGCAATTTCCTTTCGACGTTCAGGGGTGAGTGCCGCAGCCCTGGCTCGACCGCCTTTGAGCCCTCCGAGGCGACCCAGCTCGACGGCAGCAGGGTTCTTTGTGCTGATCGGATCCTGGGCCTCGCCGGTGAGGATGTCAACGATTTGCTTTGCCCTTCTATTTACATCGGTGTCTCTTTTTATCTTTGCCATAGGATAATTATTGGTGTACCAATCCGAACGAGAAGCAAAGATACGAAATTATACTTGGTCGGTCAAGAAGAAAATTTTCGAACTGAGACACTACCTAATAAAAGTCAATGTAATAAACAGGCAGATATCTTGCCGGTACCCCGAACCGGAATCAAGTATGAACATCCCAGGTTGAATGTCAGATCATAAGACCGGATTGCTTCCGTTCCATGTGTTCCGCCATGGAACGGAATCTCATTCATATACATGGGTGATAAATCAAACCAGATCTGTGCTAATAAGAAAATATTCCAACATGAATAAAAGTTATATTTTAAACCCGTCTCAAAGAAACCTCCAAACTGAAAGTCTCGGAAGGTGTTTTTAACATCCGGATCGATATTTCCCTTTGTATAAAAAAGATAGTTTAAATAAACTCCCCCCCCGATAATATACCTTACTTTTCTCCCGGGTTCTATTTTGATTCCCAAAGGGATTCTTAAATTATTAAAGGAACAGATGCGATCACCTTTCAGAATGTACTTTATCCCTGATGTCAGGAAAATACATGTTTTACCGGGATTATATGCGAAATAGATTCCGCCCCCAAGATTGGTGACTGATGATTGTCCAAAAAATTCTTTAAAAGAAATATGGTCGTCTAAATAAGTGCTTCCATAACCAAATTCTCCGCTGAATTCAAAATTCTGAGCATATAAATTTCCGGAAATTGATAATAAAAATAAAACCGGAATAAGCACTTTCATTTGTTAATAATTTTTGATTTCAACGGTCAAATGGAATATCCATTATTATCATCCGCGGTTTGCATGAACGATGTTCGGATGGATATTTCATGTGTTAATAATTTTATATTTCATTGGTCACATGGAATATCCATTGTTATCATCCGCGATTTGTATAAACCGTATTTGGATGGATAATTCATGTGTCAATAATTTTTGATTTTAATTGAACTTAAGAAATTTAGAACTGGGAGTACTGCAAAAGGAGCATGATGCTTCGGGTTTTGATACATTATACAGGTTACCGCATTTCGGACATACCCAGTAAACGTTTGGAAGCAGGTTTGCCGTGTTGGCATTCAGTGCATTTAACATTGATTGGTAAACCGGCTGACGCTTTTTTTCCGTCTCCATAGTCCATCGGAATGCTTTTATGGCATCGTTTACCGATTCCAGTTTTGCAGTCGAAATATAACCCGGGTAAATGATCGTTATTCCTTCCGACTCTCCTTTTATTGCATCATTAATGTTTTCCCTGGTTGTCCTGATATCAAATCCGGGTTTGACCGGAGTGATGGTCTGACCCATTTTTACCAGGACAGATCTGAAGTTGGCTGCATAGATTGCTTTTACTTTTGAGACAGCCGAAAACATCGTTGCGATCCGTGACAAACCATCTTTTTTTGCCTTTTCAGCATATCCGGCATATTTGGCACTGGCCGTTGTTTCAACATTGAAAGCCATTTGGAGGTTCACGATTGTTTGTTCTTTTTCAGAAACAGGGAAACAAAGATTTGCAATAAGAAGAAGAGAGGCTATGATCAAATTGTTCATAATCCGAACGTTTAGGAACAAACATTACAGAAAATCCATTGCCAGAATTCCGCCAAGAAATCCGGTATAGGAAACGAAAATGAAAGCCAGGAAGAACAGGAACAAGGGAATGTACTTATATTTTGTGTTTTCGGTACCTATGTATACCAGGATAATCCGAGCAATGGTGGCCACGACGATGGTGATAAGCGTGAGGGTGGCAAAAAATTCGTGCCGGTCTTTTAACAGACCGGCATCCCCTTCGAGGGGACCGGTAAGAAAATACCCGGTACCCCAGGCAACAATAGCGCCCAGCATACCAAGAATCTCAAGATAGTACCCGATTTTTGAAAGACAGGGTTCCTTCTTGATAAAGAGGCTGAAGAGATCGCAAAAAAATCCAACGATAATAAGGGCTATCGGGAAGTGAACGACCATCGGATGAAAGTGATCAGGGGTCAGCATATGTCCTGTTTTTCTTACAAATATAAGTAATAATTTTTGCTTTTTCATTAGTTATCAACATCCGGTTTTCGGAGAGGATTTTACTTAATTTTGCTTCTCCGATTAACAATTTCCCTTCTCGAGATGATTGATTTTATTCATTTACACGTACATACTCAATATTCAATTCTTGATGGTGCCTGCAGGATCAAGGAGATGATCAAAAAGGCAGTTGATTGCGGGATGAAAGGGGTTGCCATTACGGATCATGGGAATTTGTTCGGTGTCAAGGAGTTTTATGAAGCCGCCGCAAGCATAGATGGTTTTATACCGATCATCGGTTGCGAGACATATGTTGCCCGGAGGAGGTTAACTGACAAAACAGATATGATCGACCGTAAGGGAGACCATCTGATCCTTCTGGTAAAAAATGAAAAAGGATATGGGAATCTTGTCAAATTGATTTCCAATGCATGGGTCAAAGGGCATTATTACAAGCCGAGAATTGATAAAGAACTTTTACAACAGTACCATGAAGGTCTGATTGCCTCGACTGCTTGTCTGGCCGGGGAGATACCGCGTGCCATTCTTGCCGGAAATATGGATGGCGCCCAGGCGGGAATTGACGATTACAAATCAATTTTCGGAGATGATCTTTATCTGGAGTTAATGCGTCATCCCGCTTCAGATCCTTCACGTGATTTGGAAGTGTATAAGCGTCAGACCATTGTTAACAGGGCCCTGATCGGGTTGGCAAAGAAAAATAACATCAAGCTTATTGCGACCAATGATGTTCACTTTTTACAGGAGAGTGACTCCGGAGCTCATGACCGTCTTTTATGTGTCAATACCGGGAAGGTGATGGATGATTCGGATCGCATGAGATATACCGGCCAGGAGTGGTTCAAGAGCAGAGAGGAGATGGAACAGTTGTTCAGCGATCTTCCCGAAGCATTGGAAAATACGATGGAAGTTCTTGGAAAGGTCGAAGTCTTCAAATTGGACAGGGATCCGATAATGCCCGATTTTCCCATTCCTGATGGCTTCCCCGATCCGGATGCCTATCTCAGACACATCACCTATGAAGGAGCTAAAAAGCGGTATGGTACTGTTTCTGAAGAACTCAGGGAACGGATAGATTTTGAATTGGAGACAATCCGGAAAATGGGATTTCCGGGATACTTTCTGATTGTTCAGGATTTCCTGCATGCGGCCCGTGAGATGGGTGTTATTGTCGGTCCGGGCCGGGGTTCAGCAGCCGGATCCGTGGTGGCGTACTGTAACAGAATTACGGATGTCGATCCGTTGCAATATGATCTTTTGTTTGAACGGTTCCTGAATCCCGATCGTATTTCAATGCCTGATATTGATATCGATTTTGATGAAGACGGAAGAGACCGGGTTCTCAAATATGTTGTCGGGAAATATGGTACTGATAAAGTAGCTCAGGTCATCACATTTGGAACCATGGCAGCAAAGGGAGCGATCCGTGATGTGGGTCGTGTTCATAAACTCCCGTTGGATGAAGTGAACCGCTTATGCAAGCTTGTTCCTTCCCGCCCCGGGATCTCGCTTAAGCTTGCCTACGAAGAGGTACCAGAGCTTAAAGCTGCCCGGTTATCATCCAATAAACTTATCTCAGAAACATTAAAGTATGCTGAAGATCTCGAAGGATCTGTACGGCAAACCGGTTTACATGCCTGCGGGATCATCATCGGGAAAGATGATCTTACCGATTATATTCCGGTCATGAAAGTGAAGGAGTCTGAGTTGCTCGTAACGCAGTTTGACGGAGTATTTATTGAGAAGGTCGGGATGCTGAAGATGGACTTTTTAGGACTGAAGACCCTGGCCATTATCAACGATGCTTTAAAAATTATCAAATTGTCGAAGGGCATTGAGGTAGATATCGAGACGATTCCGCTGGATGATCCGGAAACTTATGAGTTATTCAGTAATGGAAAAACGACCGGGATATTTCAGTTTGAATCGGATGGGATGAAGAAGTACCTCAGGGAGTTGAAGCCCAATAAGATAGAGGATCTGATCGCCATGAACGCGCTGTATCGTCCCGGTCCGATGGAATATATTCCCAGCTTCATCAACCGAAAGCATGGGAGGGAAAAGATCATCTACGATATCCCCGGAATGGAAAAATACTTAAAAGACACTTATGGCATAACGGTCTATCAGGAACAGGTAATGTTGCTTTCCCAACTGCTGGCGGGGTTCAAAAAAGGGGAGGCTGATTCATTGCGAAAGGCAATGGGGAAGAAGATCGAATACCTGATGAACGATCTCAAGCCAAAGTTCTTTGAGGGGTGTAAGAAGAATGGCCATGATGAAGCAATCGTCAATAAGATCTGGAAAGATTGGGAAGCATTTGCAAATTATGCATTCAACAAGTCGCATTCGACCTGCTATGCCTATGTGGCCTATCGTCAGGCTTATCTGAAGGCCCATTATCCCCCGGAGTTCATGGCAGCGGTATTGAGCCGGAACCTGAATGATCTTAAGGAGATAACACTTTTCCTGGATGAGTGTAAACGATTGCAAATACCTGTGCTTGGACCCGACATAAACGAAAGTGTTTCGACTTTTGTGGCCAACAAGAAAGGGGAGATCCGGTTTGGAATGACGGGTATTAAAAATGTCGGGGAAGCTGCGGTTCAGAGTATCATTGAAGAGAGGAGCAAGAACGGACCTTTTACAAGCATCTTTGAACTTACCCGCAGGATCAGTTCCCATACCGTGAATAAGCGTTGCCTCGAATCGCTCGCAAAAGCAGGGGCTTTCGACTGTTTCGAAGGGACGCACCGGGCTCAGTATTTCTATCAGGAAAACAGTGATGATACGATTTTTCTGGAAAAAGTGGTTCGTCATGCTGCCGATTACCATGCCCGTAAGGATTCCATGCAGCAATCATTGTTTGGCGAATCGGAGGAGACCGGGTTAAAAGAGTTGGCGTTACCGGAATGCCGCCCCTGGAGCAAACTGGAACAACTGAAATTTGAAAAAGAGATTGCCGGCTTTTATATGAGCGGTCATCCCCTTGATTACTATCGTCTGGAATTTGAACAGTTCTCTAATGTGACCATTGATGATCTTAAACAGAACATGAAGGCCCTGAAAGGGAAGGAGGTCAGTTTTGGCGGAATTGTCATAGAGGCCAACCATAAGATTGGGAAAAGCGGCAAACCATATGGTTCCTTTGTCGTGGAGGACTATTATAATTTCATTACCCTGTCGGTTTTCTCGGAGGATTTTCTGAAATGGAAGCATTTGTTGGAAGAGGGACAATACATCTTCATCAAAGCCCGGATCGAATCGCAGTTTAATAATCCGGACCAGTTGGTCGTCAGGATCAATAATATCCTGTTGTTACCCGAAGTAGCGGAAAAATATTCGCGGATGCTGGTCTTTTCTATTCGTCTGAAGGATCTGACGACTGACAAAATTGATCATCTCTCCCAGCTTGCCAGGAAACATAAGGGTAAATGCGCTCTCACGATCAAGGTGTTTGATGAAATGGAAAATATCACCGTCGAACTTCCTTCAAAAAAATACCGGATCAATGCCAAAGAGATGATCAATGCCATAACTGTTTTCCCGGAAATCCAGGCAAGGATCTTTTCAGATTAGGTTCATCTTTGTGTAAAATTATTTCCGGGAGAGTGGGATTTTTGCTAATTTCGTAATTCAAAAATTTAATTTATCCAATATGTTTGAAACGTTTTCGGATGCTAATTTTGAAGAAAAAGTCATCCGGTCTGAAAAGCTTGCCGTGGTAGACCTCTCCGCTGAATGGTGTGGTCCATGTCGTACGGTTTCTCCGATCATCCATGAGCTTGAAGCCGAATATTCCGGACGGATCGTTGCCGGTGAATTGAATGTCGATGATAATCCGACGGTGACCGCAAAGTACAGGGTAAGGAATATCCCGACGGTTTTATTTTTTAAAAAAGGTGAAGTTATCGATAAACAAGTCGGTGCTATGCCAAAAGCTACTTATAAAGCGCTGATTGAAAAACATATCTGATGGCTTCAACCATCGACCAGGGTCGTTTAGAACAGTTCTCATCACTGGAATTTCTTGCCCGGCAGGTTGTTGAAGGATTTATTACCGGATTACATAAGAGTCCTTTTCACGGATTTTCGGTTGAGTTTGCGGAGCACCGTCTGTATAATGCCGGTGAATCGATCCGGAATATTGACTGGAAGTTATTTGGCCGGACCGACCGGTTATATGTAAAGCGATATGAAGAAGAGACGAATCTGCGGTGTCAGATCCTGATCGATAATTCATCTTCAATGCATTATCCCGTTATTGCAAAACCCGACCTTGAAAATCCGAACAAGATCCTTTTTTCCGTTTATATTGCAGCTGCGCTCATCTACCTGTTCCGTAAACAAAGGGATGCTGCGGGAATCAGTATCTTCTCTGATAAGATAGAGTTTCATTCTCAAAGTAAGTCAAGTTCCCTTCATCATAAGTATTTATTCCGGGAACTCGAAAAGCTTCTTCTTCCTGCCAGTCCGGCGTTGAAGAAAGGATCTGCAGTTGCCACTGCAATCCATGAGTTAGCAGAGCGCATCCACAAACGTTCACTGGTGATCATCTTCAGCGATATGTTTGAAAATGTATCTGATCCGGATGAGATATTTTCCGCGCTCCAGCACCTGAAGCACAACAAGCATGAAGTAGTTTTATTTCATGTTGTGGATAAAAGCACAGAGCTGAACTTTGAATTTGAAAACCGTCCGTACAAATTTATCGATATCGAATCGGGAGAACACATCCGTGTTTTGCCTTCCAGGTTGAAATCTCAATATCAGCAAGCAGTCCGGAAATTTCAAAAAGAACTTATCCTTCGCTGTGGAGCTTATCATATCGATTTTGTCGAAACCGATGTTCATGCGGGCTTTGAACAGGTGTTATTGCCGTATCTCGTCAAACGGAGTAAACTATTCTGACGGTTTTTTACTATTTTTGCCCCTTCATTTTTATTAATTTGATTTTCATGGAGATTGCATCCAGGTACGATTCCACCAACGTTGAGGATAAATGGTACGAATATTGGCTCAGGAATGGGTTTTTCAGATCGGTTCCCGATGAACGCGAACCCTATTGTATTGTCATCCCTCCTCCAAATGTCACCGGAGTCCTTCACATGGGGCACATGCTGAATAATACCATCCAGGATGTTCTGATCCGTCGGGCCAGGATGATGGGAAAGAATGCATGCTGGGTGCCTGGTACGGATCATGCCTCCATTGCCACCGAAGCAAAAGTGGTTGCCAGGCTTAAGGAAAAAGGAATTGAAAAAAGTGATATTTCGCGTGAACAATTCCTGAAACATGCCTGGGAATGGAAGAACAAACATGGGGGAATTATCCTTGAACAGTTAAAGAAGCTCGGGGCTTCCTGCGATTGGGAAAGGACACGGTTCACCATGGATGAAGCTCTTTATGATTCGGTGATCAGTGTTTTTATTGATCTTTACAACAAGGGGCTGATCTATCGCGGGATCAGGATGGTAAACTGGGATTCGAAGGCATTGACTGCGGTTTCCGATGAGGAAGTTATCTATAAGGAACTGAATTCGAAGTTGTATTTCATCCGTTACCGGGTTGAAGGAACCAAAGATGAATGGATCACTATTGCGACCACAAGGCCGGAGACGATCCTGGGCGATACGGCGATCTGCGTACACCCGGAGGATGAACGGTATAGACCCATGAAGGGAAAGAGGATCCTGGTACCCCTTATTAACCGCGCAGTCCCGGTGATCTTTGATGAATATGTTGACCGGGAATTTGGTACCGGAGCTCTTAAAGTGACGCCTGCGCACGATATTAACGATTATAACCTGGGATTGAAGCATAATCTTCAGGTGATCGATACCTTCAATCCGGATGGAACAATGAGTGCTGCGGCACAGCTTTTTATCGGAGAGGACCGGTTTACTGTCAGGAAAAAAATCATTAAGGAACTTGAAAAAGAGGGACATCTGGTCAAGGTCGAGGATTACGCCAATAAAGTTGGTTATTCCGAGCGAACGGATGATGTCATTGAACCACGTATCTCCGTACAATGGTTCATGAAAATGAAAGATCTGGCAAAACCGGCGCTTGAACTGGTTGAGAATGATTCTATCGGTTTTCATCCCGCCAAGTACAAGAATATGTACCGTCACTGGATGGAGAATGTTACGGATTGGTGCATCTCCCGGCAACTCTGGTGGGGGCACCGGATACCGGCCTATTATCTGCCTGATGGTGAAATTATCGTTGCCAGATCTAAAGAGGAAGCATACGCAATTGCAATTTCCCGTGGAAAGAAATTGTCGAATGGGATGGATGACCTGAAGCAGGATGAGGATGTGCTCGATACATGGTTCTCTTCCTGGCTTTGGCCTATTTCGGTGTTTGACGGAATAAGGTATCCGGAAAATTCCGACATAAAATATTATTACCCCTCGAAAGACCTTGTTACCGCACCTGACATAATTTTCTTCTGGGTTGCACGGATGATCATGGCAGGCTGGGAATACCGGAAGAATGTCCCCTTCAGGAATGTATATTTTACCGGGATGGTCAGAGATAAACAAGGCCGGAAGATGTCGAAGTCGCTTGGCAACTCTCCGGAACCGCTCGACCTTATTAAAAAATACGGAGCAGATGCCGTACGTCTTGGCATGTTATTATGTTCTCCGGCAGGAAATGATTTGCTGTATGACGAAAACCTCGTTGAGCAGGGACGAAATTTCTGCAATAAATTATGGAATGCAATGCGTCTGATCAAAGGATGGAAAGTTGACCCGGCTATGTCGCAGCCTGCAGAGAATATTGTTGCCATTGATTGGTTCAACAATGTTTTCAATGCCTCTTTGCAAAATATCGAATCTCTTTATAACTCTTACCGCTTATCGGAAGCCCTTATGGCAATCTATAAGCTTATCTGGGATGATTTCTGTTCCTGGTTCCTTGAGATGATAAAGCCTGCCTATCAGCAACCGGTTGATCGGAAAACCCTGGAAGCTTCTAATGATATTTTTGAAAAGCTGATCAAAGTATTACATCCCTTTATGCCTTTCATAACAGAGGAGATATGGCACCATATTGGTAACAGAAAACCGGGTGAAAGCATAATGCTGGCTTCCATGCCTAAAGCGGAACCATATGATGAGAGCCTGATCAAAAAATTTAATTTCGTTGAGCAGGTCATCATTGCGATCAGGAATATCCGAAAAGAGAAAAACATTCCTCAAAAAACGCCAATCAGGCTTTTTGTAAAAAAGAATTATGATGAAGCGCCTGATCCGACTTTTGATGCAGTAGGTTGTAAGCTTTGTAATATCTCCGAGATGAGCTATGTCGATGAAAAAATGACCGATTCGATCAATTTTATCGTTGGCTCGACCGAGTTTTATATCCCATCGGGAAAGGATATCGATGTTGATACTGAGATAAAAAAATTATCCGAAGAACTGGCATACATGCGTGGTTTCCTCAAGACGGTTGAGGAAAAACTCAACAATGTGAATTTTGTAAAGAATGCACCGGAAAAGATCCTGGAAAACGAAAAGAAAAAGAAAAACGACGCCGTTTCAAGGATTCATATCATTGAAAAGCAGATGGAGATGCTTAAGTATAGGCAATAGGGAATAGGCAATAGGCAATAGGGAATAGGCAATAGGCAATAGGGAATAGGCAATAGGCAATAGGCAGTAGGCAATAGGCAATGGGCAATGGGCAGTAGGCAATAGGCAATGGGCAATGGGGAATGGGTTATTCGAGGATTTTGAGGAAGAGGGAGGGCATTTCGTCGCCGCTGACGGTAGTGATGTCATTAAAATCTTTCAGGTAAGCGAGACGGGTGAAACCATAATTAAGCAATTGATTGCATCTCTTTCCATGGGTTATCCCGATAATACTGTGACAATGAAGGGATCTGCATTTTTCAAACCTGACCTGGTCTAAAAGTTTCCCATAGCCTTTCCCATGCCATTCCGGATCGATTACCAACCTGTTCAGGGAACCGATCGGAGTCAGAAGTTTATCTAATAACTGTTTTTCGATATACCTGAGATCCGGTATGTCATTTGAGTCCTGATGTAGTGAAAGCCTGCAGGACGCAACGACCATTCCGTTATTTGTTATGATCCAGTGAAGAGCTTTATCTTCAAACTGGTCGATAAAGTTATTTTTAAAGTATCTCTCAGCCACATATTTTTCACTGTAATTCCATACTTTCTCCCTCAGGGAAACGATCTCCCTTTCATAGTCTCTGAAATTTACTTCCTGTATGTTCGGTTCCATATTTTCTAAAGTAAAACCGGAATGATATTTTCTCCGCGGTCTCCAGGGTAGCTCTTTGCCTATAACTAATCTGTCAAGTACATCAAATTCCTGAGCGCATGACAGATCCCTTCGTCTCTGATCGTTAAAAACTCCCCAATGGAGTTACAGGTTATAAAAATATAAAAAAAAGCAATATAACACTATAACATCTGAAGAAACACGAATTCCCGGTGATGAATTAAAAGTGAATTGGGTAACGAAGAAATAACGAATCACAGGTTCTTCAATTTTTTTTTGACGGGTCGACGGAAGGAGAAATTGAATCATGGATCAGTTCGGCCAGGTCCATTACTTTAACCGTCGACTGTTTTGCAAAAGTCTTTTTGCACAAGGGACAAGCGGTTGCAAGGATATCGGGTTTATCTTTCAGAATGATGGTAAGGGCTTCTTTGGTAATGATATCCCGTTGCTGTTGGGTAGATGACAATGTTCCGAGGCTTCCCCCGCAGCAAAGAGCATGGTTTTCTTCCTGTTCGATGGGAACGAGACCGGCAATTTTTCCAAGCAATTCACGGGGTGGTGAATATACCTCACAGCCACGTCCCAGGTCGCAGGGATCATGATAAACGATCCGTTGTGAAGAACTTTTCAAGGAGATTTTTCCTTGTTTGACCAGATCTAATAAATATTGTGAATGATGCTGAATATGGATTGGAAGGTTATACTCTTCTCTGAATACCCGGTAACAAATAGGGCAGGAAGTGACAAGAAGTTTTGCCCTGGTTTGACGAATCAGTTTCTTATTGAATTCAACAAGGTCATTGGCTTGTTTGTTTTTACCATTTAGCATCAGGGGGCGTCCGCAACAGACGCTCCGGTCTTTATCAAGGAATACAAAAGATACTCCTGCCCGTTGAAAGATTTTTGTCATGGACAGGGGAATAGTAGGGGTGAGATGGGACATGCAGCCCGCAAAATAGATAACATCGCCCTGAGGCGGATTTTCGTTCTGCAGGTATGAAAATCCCGAACCATGGCTGGCGCTGAATTCCCTTCGTTTGATCAACCGGAGAGAATCTACCTTGATATTTACGGGGCAGATTTCCTGACAACGTCCACAAAGCATGCAGTTTGAGACGATCTCTTCGCTGACATACTGATCGCGCATTCCTCTTATGAAATAGACTGCCTGGGAATTTGTAATGCCGGCTGCGTTCAACTGACAAGTGTCGATGCAAATTCCGCATCTGGAGCAGGAATGAAGCTCGACGTCGGAGAAGCTGGAGAACCATTTTTTCGGCTGAATATTACATCGACGGAAGATGATCAGTAACAATTCGGTTGGAATATGCATATACCGGGAATAGGGTAGCATAATAAAGAAAAGTCCAAGTGACAGCGAGTAGGCCCACCAGAGGAAGTAGGCGATATGATAATCGGGGATAGGCGTTATTTTTACAAGAAAATTCCCAAGTGGTTGTGTCAAAAAACTTCCTCCACCACTGTACAGACCGGCCGTATAACATTCAGCCAGAAGGCGAAGCGGAAATATCAACCACAGGCAGGTCAGAGCAATCCGGTCGGTAAGGTGATGTTCGGTCGTTTTCTTTATCCCGAACCATTTTGATTGTTTCCGTTTTATCAGGGCAAGAACGAGGCCGCTCAGAATAAATAAGAGCAGAAAATCCATGATAAACCTGAAAAAGGCGGGAACGGTATATGTTTCAAAGAACAGAACAAGCTTATCGTGGATGAAAAATTTAAGGAATATCGGGTAATAGGGTGCATTCAGATGGGTTCCGCTATATATCCTGCTTTCCAGGTTGCCCATTACGATCAATAAAAACCATCCGAGGGCAAAAGTCATGTGCATATACCCCAGCAATGGGTTTTGCTTCCACATACGACGGTGGATCAATGACTCCAGGAATATTTCACGCAGGATAGCCAGGACTTGTTTTGGATTGCGGAGGCCGGCAGCAAGTTTTACCTTATCGACAGGGGGTAATGCTTTTATCCAGCGAATCCAGCTCCTGGCCACTACAATGACCAGATATATAAGGCCCAGGGAGAATGGAAGTACGAATAAGTTAAAGTTTATCATCCTAAACGTTCGATGGCCTTGTTAATAGAAATGATCAGATTACGCAGGTTGACTCCTCTTGGACAAACAAGCTGGCATTTTCCGCAGAACATGCATTTCTGGATCTCTTGTTTCAGAAGATGTGTTTCGCCTCTTCTCAAAAAAGTATGGATCCTCCGGATATTAAAATCGACATAATGGCCGGCAGTACAGGTTGCCGTGCAACTTCCGCATCCAATACATGTATTAATGGAAGGATCATGAAGTGCGAGGAACGCCATGATTTTTTTATCATTATGATCGATGTCAATCGACTGGTCAACCAGAATCTTATATCCGAATTGTTTCACGGTTTATACGATAGAATTCAAAAACAGCTGCACCTGAACAGCTGCTGCCCTTGCATCGGCGATAGAATTAACGATTGTTGCAGGTCCTTTCAGGGCTCCTGTCAGGAAGATACCCGGAACGGAGGAATGGTTATCCTGAACATGTCCGTCTTTTGGTAAAAGAAAACCATCGCTTCCCGATTCCAATCCAAGCATCGATGCAAGCCTTTTCGTTTCCACCGACGGGACGAAGCCAACAAGGAGAATCAACAGATCGACCGTCATTTTCAGCGGTCGTCCGGTAAGGGTATCTTCCGTCTTGATCAGGATGGATTGGTCTTCATTTTCGGCACATTCCGAAATTCTTCCCCGGATGAAATTGATTCCCCATTTCTGCTGGGCTTCAAAATAGAGTTCTTCGAAATTCCGGTCATACATTCTGAGATCCATGTAAAACCCGTACACTTCCGTTCCGGGCAGGATCTGTTTGATCTCAATGGCCTGTTTGACACCGGTCACACAACAAACCTTAGAGCAATAAAGATTCCCGACTTTTTCATCTCTCGATCCGACGCAATGTGCAATACCGATACGCCGTGGAGTTTTTCCGGAAGCAGTAACGACTTTTTTCCCTTCCCGGAAAATTGCTTCCAGATCGGCGGAGGTCATTACATTATCATAGATCCCGTAACCATATTCCTCTTTTTTAACAGCGTCGAAGAGGTCAAAACCCGTAGCCAGTATTATTGCGTTCGCGGTGACCGGATCTTTATCTTTAAGGTAAACAGTGAATTCATTCCCCTGGCGTTTTATATCGGTGACCGTGACCTCCTTAAGAACCTCAATGTTTTTATTTATACCTTTTTGAAGGTAGTCCAGCACTTCACTTGCCGGCCGGAGCGTAGGGAACAACCGGTCCCATTTTCCAACATGACCTCCGAGTTGCTTTTCTTTTTCAAGGAGTTTAACTTTGATCCCGGTCTCTGAAAGTACAGAGGCCGCGGTCATGCCAGCTACTCCGGCGCCGATGACGATTACTTCCGGGGGCATATCAGAAAAATTTTAAAAATGTTGGTGAAGCAGGTTTTCCGATGGATTGACCCTCTTTCCCTAAATATTTTAATGTGGGATCATAGGGCAGTCCGATCTTATCAAGGAGTGGTTCAACGGGGACCTGATGAACCTGCAATCCAAGATCCCAGGGATCATATCCCAGGATAATTCCGGCAAGTTCCTCATAAGTCAGAACAGGAATTCCGCATCCGTTCTCTCCGTATGTTATCCCTTCCATCTCACTGATGGCATATTGCCAGCGATCAAGGAACATAGGACATCCCGGACAATTTGTAAGAATAAAATCAGGCTTATAAGGTTGCATGGAATCGAATTTCTTTTTTGAACAGGAAATTGAATATCCGCGGTTTGCCTGTACCAGATACTGTCTGAAGCCAAATCCGCAACAATGTCTTCTTTCAGGATAATCAATAACTTCGCCTCCCCATTCTTCTATCATTCCTGTCAGGACATAGGGGTATTCGGCACCTCCGATCCCCTTGCTCGGAAACATCCTTGAATAATGACAGCCGATATGTTCAACTGCTCTTAACGGTTTTCCGGTTTCGTGGTTCACGAGACGGAATTTACCTTTCTGTGCAATTTCACTTCTGAATTTGTAGATGATATCACTGGCATGCGAAAGATTTTCGGGGACTTTAAATTCTCTTCCGGTGGCATTTTTAAGATGTTTCCGAACGCGTTCCAGGACTTCCGGGAAATGATTCCAGGTATCAAGAATCTCCGTATAGAGTCCAAAAGAAGTAATACAGGAAGTAGTCAGGTTTTTATATCCCGCTTCGGTCATCAGGGCAAACTGTCTTGCCACCATGGTCATCGATGTTTCAAATGGAACAACATCGCTGTGGTAGCCAATTCCGGAGCATGTGGTGTGAGATGGATTTTCGCAGATATCCTTGTGAAGTTCAGTTTCTAAAATCCGTAAAAATGTCTTTTCGGAACCAGGAAAGAAATTTTGCCGGACGCAACTCCGGACATAAAAATAATGGTCTCCGGCGATCTCTTTCTGGTATTCCTTCCAGATATGTCGTTTCCCTTCAATCTTCATTGTGCGTAGTATGGTCTTTCTGATTAACGGTATAAATATGCCTGAAATAGTCGCAGGAAAGGGTATCATCCAGATTCATACCCATTTCTTCTGCTTTCTTCCGGGAATATTCCTCGATTTTTTCATAACGGGATGTTCCGCCTGTTTCATCAAATATTTTCCCGATCTCGTCAAGGGCTTCCTGAGGTATTTTCCGGAGAATACCGGGACCACTTTGCAGGTAGTTGGCTCCCAGTCGTTCCATCACTGCTTTAAGGTTGGCATGTTCCCATTCCCATACCGGTCCCTGTTCCGGATGTAATTCCGGTAAGATGTTGGCCGGGAAAAGGCAATAACCATATTTCAGGATCCATTCGCCAACGGTTCGTTTAACAGCAAGCTGCTGACGTCCTTTTTCTGATTCTACAAAATATCCAAGTTCCTGCGACAGAGATCGCAAAGCAGTGATAAGCAGGCCGGGGGCATTTCCCCGCGGGCACCGGGTAACACATGACATACATTCACCGCAATACCAGATCGTCTCGCTTTTCAGCAATGCTTCAATTTTTTCATCATCATGCGTTTGGACGATATCGACGATCAGCCTGGGTTGGTAATTGTAAAACTCGGCCGCGGGGCATATAGCGGTGCATGTTCCGCAATTCAGGCAAGCTTTAAGACCTTCCTTAAAGCGAACATCTTCTGTTAGTTTTTCGTAGAGTTGGCCCATGGGAAACAAAGGTATAAAAAATGATCAGTTTTCGGTAAAGATATAACTCAGGATATTTGCGCCCATTTGCAATGCTTTCAAGCGAATGGATTCAGAGTCGCCATGAACTGCCTGGTCTTCCCAGCCATCTCCCAGATCGCACTCATAGGTGTAAAAACACACCAGACGGTTTTTATATATCAGGCCGAATCCCTGCGGAGCCTTATTATCGTGCTCATGAACTTTAGGAAGACCCTTCGGGAAATCATATTTCTGGTGATAAATGGGGTGGCTGAAGGGTAATTCGATAAAATCGAGTTCAGGGAATACTTTTTTCATCTGCGGGCGTACATATTTATCGAGTCCGTAGTTGTCGTCGATATGCAGGAATCCTCCTGCCATCAGGTATTTTCTCAAATTCTGTGCTTCCTGGTCGGAAAAGAGGACATTTCCATGACCGGTCATATGAACAAACGGATAATTGACAATTTCAGGATTGCCCGCATCGATGGTGGTGATATCTTCACTGATGGCTGTCTTCAGATTCTGGTTCGAAAATCTGACCAGGTTTGGCAATGAAGTGGTGTTTACGTACCAATCTCCCCCGCCGCTGTATTTCAATAAAGCGATCTGGTAGGAGGGAGTTGTAAAGGAAGCCGTGATCAGTAGGAGGCAGATGTTTAAAAGAGATCTCATAGGGTACCGCTCATTTGATTGATAAGGTTAATGGTATGACAGGCAACGATGCCGGCCGTCTCCGTCCTTAAACGTGTATTTCCCAGACTTATTGGAATAAAACCTTTTAATTGTGCACGGGTTATCTCTACGGGGGAGAAATCGCCTTCAGGGCCAATCAGGATGGTAACATCAGACTCTTTCCGGTATATTTTCAGCAACTCTTGTTTTTGACTCTGATCACAGCAGGCGATGAATTTCTGTCCGGCGGTCGGGGAGGCAATTAAATCACTGAAACCGGTAGGTTCATTTAATCTCGGTTTATAAGTTCTCTGGGATTGTTTCATCGCGGCAACGATGACTTTCTCAAGACGGTTGGTTTTAAGAAATTTCCGTTCTGAATGATCACAGAAAACAGGAGTAATTTCGTCAATCCCTATTTCCGTTGCTTTTTCGACGAACCACTCAAACCGGTCGATATTCTTTGTGGGAGCCATAGCGATATGGATGTGCCAGCTCTTTGGTGGAGAGGAGGGTAAACGCTCTTCGATCGTTATCCGGCATTTTTTTAAACCGGGTTTTTCTATCCTTCCCTGGTAAAGATCACCTTTCCCATCGGTAAGATGCACGATATCTCCCTCTTTCAGGCGCAAGACTTTTAGGCAGTGTCTCGATTCTTCCTCATCCAGTTCGTGGGAGGAATCATTGATCTCAGGTGCATAGAAAAGGTACATAACTGTCAGTTAACTTTTCCGGACTGTAAAGTTACAGAATCCGCTGACAGGCAGACCGGATTTTTCAGGGATGGTCGGAGATAAATAAGATCAACCCATATAGCGGGCACGGAAACAGATAAGATCCCAGAGCCGCTCAGAAAGCCGTTTATTCCAGGATCAGTTTTTCGACTCTGGATGCTGTTTCGGTCATGATCCGGATGTAATAAATCCCTTTTGAGAAAAGGCTGAAATCCAACTGTTTCACAGTATTTTCTCCTTCCGGAATGAATTTATTCGCATAGATCTCTTGTCCGTGAATGGTAAAGACTGAAATATGACAGGTCTCTTTGGTATTTTTTATTGAAAGCGTAACTATACCTGTGGAAGGATTCGGGTATATGGAGATACCCATATCGTCTATCTTTATTTCGTCAGAACCAACCGGTCCGCCGATTTTTATATCATTCAGGAAAAGGTTATTTCCATTTCGGTTGAAGGATTCAAACATGACCTTAATATCATCGTTCCCGGCCCACGGGGACAAATCAATGCTGTAGCATGTCACTCCGTATGGTCCGCTGCACCAGTCATCGGCAGAAGCCGGATAGAATTCTTCCAGTGAGGGTGGATGGGTGACGAATGAATTTGAAGTGCCATCAGGACCGGTACCCCATACTCTTGTCCAGTTAGAACCGCAGTCGGTGGAAATATAGACGATGAGAGAGTCCTTAAGGGTTGCGCGCTGGGCGTAAGCATGCCGGAAATCAAGCGTTACGGTTTCATACCCGGAGAAATCCATTGCCGGGCTGATGAGCTGGTCGCGTTTGTTTACTGATGGGTAGTTGAAGAAGTTCATCCAGGCAGCTTTTGTTCCGGGGATTGTTCCGGATACAGAGACCGTATCCCAGGTCACATTCATATCGGGGTTGACAATGGTCCAGTGGTGTCCTTCAAAGCCATTGGCAAAGGATTCCTGGACAGGGAGGCCATATCCGCCGTTCGCGATGCAGCTGTATTCGGTGTGTGTTGCGGAACCAACGGCATTAGTGGCAGTGAGGGTGACATGGTAAATCACCGGTTGGTTGAACCGGACCACAGGATTTTGACTATATGCCGTAGTACCTTCCATGAAGGTCACGGTGGAAGGATTGAATTCCCAATGCCAGGCGGAGGGACAATTTTCGGTTTTATCGGTAAAATGGACTGTTGATTCTTCACCACAAAGCACATATTTATCGGCAGTGAAACCGACTACCGGAAGCAGCGTACTACTTACCGTGATGTATCCTGTTTTAGTGATGGAGTCGGTTCCGAGTGCGTTCCATACCTTCAATGTCACTGAAAACGTTCCGGCTGTACTATATACGATGTTTTCCGGATTTTTCAGCACAGAAGTTGAAGGGCTGCCTCCCGGGAAAGACCACAGGAAGTTGGTGGGCACTCCGGAGGAAAGATCGGTGAAATCGATACCACATGAGATAGGGATCAGGGTCTTTGTACTTGTAAATTCGGCATCTGGAGCAGCCTGATAGAGGTCGGAACCCCATAATCCTCTTCCATAGGTGCTTGCCCGGATGGCGTCTTCGCTGACCGAGTCATTATCGTAATAGATCTCCAGTTCGGTGATCCTGCCATTATCAGGTAATCCCTCGCTGAAGGGGATCCAATCGCTCATCGAGGCATCTTTATAATATACCCCTGCGTCGGATCCCACATAAAGACCTTCCTGTGCATTATTATAATATGTTACGGTATTCAGGCTGACGATGGGTAATGTACCGGTGATATTTGTCCAGTTCAGGCCTTTATCGGAGGATTTATATATCTTTTTCGCCAGGGTCATATAGAGGACATCCGGGTCGGTCGGATGGGCTTCCAGGTCGGTGGCGGTTCCCGAGGTAGGCAGATGGGAAGTTAGATCAACCCATACAGGATCCTCTTCAAGGCAGTTCTCTGTCCGGAACAGTTTATTATCCGACCGGACAGCATAGAGCGTATTCGGATCGGCGGGTGACTGCTCCAAAACGGCCATATTGGAACCGTTACTTCCGGCCAGATTTTCTGAAATCTTTTTCCAGGTAAGATTGGATCCTTTAACATTATTGCATCTCCAGACATTTTTGTAGCCCACGAACATCATGGCAGGGTCGGTAACTCCAAGGATAAACGGGGTGACCCAGGCACCGCTTTCGTCGATGCCATAGGTGCCATTTCCGGCAATATGTTTTTCGCTTCCATTGTTGTAGGTACGATAGATATCGCCATAATAGATGGTATGATAAGTATACGATCCGTCGAGGTAATCGACTGCGCATTCCATGCCGTCGCCGCCTCCGGTTGCGATCCACTGCGTGGGAGTGAGGGTATAGGTTCCGTTATCCTGGAATCCGTTGATCACTTTATCTTTAATGGTCTGGGACTGTCCAAGCTTATAGATCTGTCCGATAGTCATGCCGACGGTATGGTCGGTCCAAGTGTTCCCATTGTCGTTGGTTGAATAGACGCCACCATCATTTCCGGCATAGAGTTTTCCGTTGACGGGAGAATATCCAAGGAAATGGCAGTCGGCATGAACGGCCGGGACGTCGCATCCGCCGTACCAATGTGAATTGATCGTCCAGGTGGATCCTCCGTTGGTTGACATCCAGACATCGACTCCACCGACAAAGATCATTTCAGGGAAGAGAGGGCTTGCCGTGATTGCCAGGTCGTACCATCCCTGACCTCCCGAGTCGGTTCCATTACAAGACCAGTCGAGGATGTTGGGAGATTCGGAGCGGGTGGTAAAGCTCACTCCCGAATTCGTTGAGCGGTAAACTCCTTTGTAGCCGCTGCTTGAGTTGGATTGAAGGAAATAAACATAATCCGGATTGGCAGGGGTGACCGCGATAGCTCCGCGCTGGCCACCGGTGATACCATCTGTGATTTTCGTAAAAGAGATCCCATTATCTGTTGAACGGTAAAAATATGATCCGGCGGTAGCATAGACTATAGAGGGATCGTTTGGTTTGAACTGAATATCCTTGAAATCGCCTGAGACGCTCTTGGTCCAGTTCTCGCCGCCATCGGTTGAACGATATACTCCTCCGCTGGTGGCGGCCACGAAGATCTGCGGATTTGTGGGGTGCTGGAGAATTCCGCCGACGGTCTTATTATCCATTCCTGTCTTGGAAGGAACCCAGTTGATACCGCCGTTGGTACTTTTATAAACCCCAAGGCCGGGGGCATCTCCCGCATCGCGGTCGCCGGTGCCGATCAATATTTTATTTGGATTGGAATAATCGACGACAATTGCCGATACACCAAGGGTAGGCATGGTATCGGTATGGGTCGTCCAGGTGGTTCCTCCGTCGGAAGTCTGCCACATTCCACCGGAGGGGGATCCGACGTAAAAGATATCAGGGTTAGAGGGGTGGAAGGCGACCACATTCAACCGTCCCAGTCCTTTATACCCGGGATCGCCCGGGGCAGGGATCTGTGAGGGGCCGAGGCTTATCCAATTCCCTGATGAGGAACGTGAATTTTTCTGATACTCCTGAAAAGCGTTAAAAACCGCATCGGGGGCGGGAAGGCTGCCATCGGGATTCACCCGGCTTTGCGTCATATACTCCCATCTTTTGAAAACCTTCCAGCCGCATCCTTTTTTTATCTGGCGGTCTTTCCAATAGATATTAAAGGCACGTTGTGTTTGAAAGAAGTTTGCATCCGGATCCTGCATCATCTGTATCCAGTAAGGATAATTTGCAGTATCATTGACGACCTGGGATGTCGGAGATTGATTTTGTGCAAAACCAAAGCGGGCGATCAGAAGAAGTCCGGCAATAAGGAATAAGTTTCTATTCATGTGTTAATAATTTTATATATAATGGAAAATCGGATGCTAATGGAATTGCAAAGGTAAAAAAATACCTTAGTTTGTTTGCTCTTTGGGTCCGGTTTTTATCTGGCGGACCATGATCATGATCTCGGCGATCAGCAATACCGTGAACAATACCGCGAATAATATGAAAGTCAGCCGGACAGATGAAGTTGAGACATGAGAAACCGCGGCAAGCGTTGGCATCAGGTCCTGGATCACCCAGGGCTGGCGGCCAACTTCAGTGACAATCCAGCCGGCCTGGGAGGCAAGATAGCCAAACGGGAGTGTCCATAAGAATATCCTGAGCAATCCTCGTTTGGCGGATATTTTATCTTTGATGACAAGGTAAATCACGGTTGCAAACAAGAGGATGAAATAGATCCCCAGGAAGACCATGATATGGAAACTATAGAAGGTCAACGGAACATCCGGAACGGCGTTTTCCGGGGATTTGAAGTAGCCATAGCCGAAATAGGGAAAATTTTCCTGTAGTTGCATTTTCGCCGATGAAGCTATCGATGTATCGCCCGACTTTAATCCCTTGTGGTAATCGGCAAGTCCATTCAACGCTTTTTTTCCCCGGATGATCTTTTCCTCCAGCGAAAATGCTTTCTCTTTCTCGGCGGAAGGGATGCTGTTGTACTCCGGCTTGTATCCACCGGACAGGATATCCTCAACACCCGGAACAAAAGCATCCAGATTTCGGTAACCGAGGAGTGAAAGCAATTTCGGAAATTCCAGTTTTATCACAAACGGATCTTTTCCGTCGCCAGGTTTTTTTGAAGGATTTAGGATACCGACAGCGACCAGTCCGGCACCCCGACTTCCCTGGTACAGACCCTCCATGGCGGCCAGTTTCATCGGTTGTTTCTGTGAAACCTGATACGCGGAACCATCCCCCGTATAAGCAATTAACAGCGCCGTGATCAATCCGAAGATGGAAGCGATCAGCATACTTCTTTTTGCCAGGAAAGACTCCCGTTTCTTTAAGAGATACCAGGAACTGACCGCTATTACAAAGATCGCAGCGGTGACATAACCGGAGGAAACCGTATGTAAGAATTTGTTAACCGCAACCGGCGAAAAAAGGATATCCCAGAAGTTAACCATCTCGTTTCTTGCCGTATCGGGATTGAACCTCATACCTGCAGGGTATTGCATCCATGCATTGGCCACCAGGATCCACAGGGCCGACAGGCTTGCACCGATGGCTGTCAGCCAGGAAGAAGCCAGGTGAAATCCCTTACTTACCTTGTTCCATCCGAAGAACATGATGGCGATGAAGGTAGATTCGAGAAAAAATGCCATGATGCCTTCGATAGCCAGGGGGGCTCCGAAAATATCGCCGACGAACCAGGAGTAGTTCGACCAGTTCGTACCAAATTCAAATTCCAGGATGATGCCGGTAGCGATTCCGATGGCGAAGTTGATCCCGAAGAGGGTCATCCAGAATTTCGTGATCCTTTTCCATTCCGGATTGCCGGTTTTAACATAGATCGTCTCCATGATCGCAACGATAAAGGAGAGGCCGAGGGTCAATGGGACGAAGAGCCAGTGGTACATGGCCGTCAACGCGAACTGGGCTCTCGACCAGTCGATAAGGCTGAGATCAATATTTCCGGTCATAGATCATGTATTAATGAAGGAAAATCAAAAATATGAAAAAATCGGATATTGAAGGATGCCGGGTCAGAACACCGGGATTTAAATTCCGGAAATCCGTGTGTAAAATTCAGAAAATTGAAATGTTTTATTGCTGTAATGTTAAAATATATATTAAAATACTTGACATTGGTTTTTTGTTATCATATATTTGTACATTATATAGCTTAAATATTTTTTTGTGTGATATAATATTATGTGGTCAAGCGTTAAGGAAAACTCAATTCAGACAAAGATTATACCTTTCATCCGGCATTAATTAAACTTAAATCTTTCTATTGGATAAAACGTAGAATTTCTGAGATATATCATTTTTTAATCATTATTTAAACTTGACAGTCATGAACAAAAATCATTATTTAGAAGTAATCAGTGTTTTTCTTGGTCTTTTGATCATTCTTTCTGGATGCCAGAAAGATCGATCTGCACAGGAAAGCGAACAGACACTTCAAATCGATCAGAATCTTGAAAAGCATATTCTGGCGTTCACCCATCATTATGAACAATACAAAAAAGGTAATATCCTTAAAGATGATGCTGAAATCAGCATCGACTCTGCGATTTCTTATATCGACGCAGTGTTTAATTACATGTACTGTTTTCCGCTTACAGAATACCAGTCACAAGTATGGGACTCCTCATATATCGAAATCCCGTTAACGGATGACGGAACCGTTCTTGTCAATGCCGACCTTTATATATCCTATGATAATATAACCGTGGCAATAAGAAGCAAATACAGGAATCTAAATGAAGAAAAAAAGAAGTTAGTTGGTCTCGTTTTCGAGAAACTGCATATAAATCCCCTTACCAGGAATCAGGTAGTGAGACTGATTTCTCAGATTACCTATGGCGACAAGAGCCCGGAATGCAGTCATGACCATTTTTATGCCCGCGACTCATGGACATGCGATCAGATATGTGCCGGCCCCGGTCAGGGAGCGGCAAACATACTGGAAAGTGATTTAAATTTTGCATCCAACCCTGCTCCACCTCCCGGATACCGGATCTCTCTTTCCAATTCATATAATGAAACCTGGGATATTTACACGAATCCACAGGCTTATCTTTATCCTTATGACCCGAATCCGCAGGACAATTTCGAAGATTATTACTTTTTTTATGCAAAATCCAGTTTGCCAAATTGGTCCTATCCATTAATCGGTTGCGTTGAAGGCTACACTGAACTTGGAACAGAGATGACTTTTTATGGAGATCAATTGTCATTTTATGTTGACCAGTACGAGCAAAACCATTTTCCATTTAAGTGTTCAAATTGTTATATTCATAGTTTGGATCAATCAAGCGGATATCCTTTGGTACGGGTTATATGTCATATCCCTGAAGTGACCTTTTCAATAAAGCATTTGTATCCGGTATCACTGATTTACCCGATGGCAATTGATTGAAAATTGGTTAATTGACAACCATTAAATTCAATTCTTAAACGCGAATTGCATGAAATCATCATTCGCCTTGTTGTTTTCACAGAGAAAAACGATATTCATCTTAATTTATTTGTTGGTGCCTTATTTTTCAATATCTCAGGGTTCATTTTCGATAAACATTTCAAATAATGAGCCATCAGGAATATCCGGTCAGATTGAACTGAATCAGGGTCAATATATAATTTTTTATGGCAGAAACAATAATCCAAATCAACTTCAGGAAATAAAAGGTTATCTCCTGAAGATCAACGATTTTGGGGATACATCTTCTGTCGCCTTAAATTCAGGGGATACGGTGCGCTATATACACAAAATGACCAAAATATCGGATAATGAGTTCCTTGCTATCGGAAACCAGATTGAACCTCCCTACACGAATATACGAATGCTGGTTCTCAAGCTTGACTCCAATCTGAACACCATTTGGCATAAAAGTTTTCAGTTGAATGATTTTGGTGTATTTTATTCTTTGGATATTTTGAAGAAATCGAATGAATTATTCTATCTAACCGGAAGCATCTGGCTTAAGAATTTTACTTATAGCAGACCTTACCTTATTAAAATAAATGCGATGGGGGATACTGTTTCCACAAAATATTTGGAAGGATTAGCTATTCTAGGTTATTACAACAGTGTTTTCTCCCCCGATTCATCTCAAATCTGGATGTTTGGGCCTGGATATGGTACAATTGGCACAACATGTCTGCTTGCAACAGATACCAATTTCAATATTAAGAGTATTAAATCGCTGGGAGGAAACGACTATGGCTATGTCAATCCTCCGCTAATGGGGAAGTTGTTCAATAATGATTCGGTTTTAATACTAGGCACCTATCTGATGGAACTCCAACATCCTGATGATGATGATATTGGGATCCGAAAGACGGATACCGCCTTGCAGCCCTCCCCAATTCATTATTTCGGCGCTGTCGACACCGTTGATTACGCGGCGGATGCCCTGGGACTTGATTTCATAAACAATGACAGCATCTTCTATGCCGGAACCCACAACATCATTCCATTTTACTACTCAAGCGGTGTATCCTGGATAATGACCGGTATGCTGGATCGTAACCTGCAACCAAGATATGAACGGTACTATGGGGGTGACGCTTATTACAGGACTTCTTTCATAACCGCCACGATGGACGGCGGGAGTTTAATCAGTGCGTATAAATTTTATCCGGCGTCAGAGCATACCGATCTATTGATCTTAAAATTAAATCCCGACGGTCTGGTGACGGGTTCAGATCAAATCGGAAAAGAAAAGATGAAGCAGGTATTGCTTTATCCGAATCCGGGGAGTGACCATCTGTTCATCAGAACAGGTTTAAAGAATGCTGTATTCAATCTGACCGACACAGACGGGAAACTGCTCCTGTCGAAAAGGATTGACCAGGGTAACACCACCATTGGTTGTGCATCTTTTTCGCGGGGAGTATATTTTTATACCGTGACCATTAATGACAATGTCGTTGAATCGGGAAAATGGATTAAATATTAATTAATTTAACAGAAGTATCATGATGCAACTTATAAAAAAATTTTTAAAACTGTTCGTTCTGATTTTACTGATCATATCAGGAGAAAATGATCTTTATTCCCAGAGTTGTTTTCTATGTCCGGGAAATTCAGCAAACGGAGATAAATCGAGCGCCGGAGGAACCGGATCATCTGCTTATGGCAACCTATCTTTTGCATATGGGAACGAAGCTTCTGCGAATGGCATAGCATCTTTTTCATTCGGGACGAATACCTATACATCGCCGACGGCTATCAATTCTTTTGCATTTGGCCGAAATTCCACGGCAGAAGATGCTTTTTCCTTTTCCTTAGGGTACTTCAGTAATGCAATGGGATTCCGCTCTTATGCCCTGGGAAATTTTGCACAAACGTTAGCAGGGGATTGCTTTGCCATCGGGAGTTATGTTCGAAGCTTAGGCAGCGGCTCCATCACACTTGGATGCTCGTCAAGCGGAAGGGAATTAATAAATCCGAACACAAATAATTTAATGGTCGGATTCAGCGATATGCCTTCCATGGTTGTAAATGAAAATTCCTTCAAAGCCGTATTTGTAGATAATGAACCGGTATTTTATGTCGGTCCCAGCAGCGGTACACCCCCGGTCATGAATGTCGGTATTGGTACGACCGATCCGTCTCAACTCCTCCACGTGAATGGTAATTCTCTCGTAGATGGACACATGTATCTGATTGGCGAATACAGCAATTTGATATTTTCAGACAGGTTATGTTCAGGAACAAGAGGAGATTTCGCCATTGAATATCATGACGGTGGTTTAAACTTCTGGAAACCGTGGAAAGAAGGAGGTGGTTATGCTGGGAACTATTATCTGTTCTTAAAAGATGATGGTAAAGTTGGTATTGGCACATCAACACCCAGGGCTAATCTTGATATAACTGGTACTTTACGGGTCAGTTCGTTGGTTACAGATGGAGAACAAAAAATGATAATTACGGATGATCAGGGTATTCTAACGCAAACCGACATTCCAAAAGCTGACAATTTAGGTAATCATATTGCGACTCAGAATATCAACTTGAATGGTTTTTATTTATCAGGAAACGGAGAGGATAAAGGAATATTCATCAACTCTGAAGGGAAGGTTGCAATTGGTACAACATATACTCCCGGTAATCATTCTCTATATGTTAAAGGAGGAATTTTAGCCGAGGAAATAAAGGTTCAGTTAGTCGATAGTTGGTCAGATTATGTATTTCAACCAGGTTATAAAAAGATAAGTTTAACGGAATTAGAAAAGTTTATCAATGAGAATAAACACCTTCCGGATGTGCCAAGTGCAGATGAAATGAAGCAGAATGGATTGGATGTAGTTGAAATAAATTCATTACTCCTGAAAAAAATCGAAGAACTTACTTTATACATAATTGATCAACAAAAGCAGATCGAGAACCTGAAAATGCATTATATCAAATTGAAGAAATAATTTAATATCTTAACATTAACGAATATTGGTTGTTATTGACCTTCATGAAGTTAAAGCGTTTTAGTGGTAAATCTAATAAACAGTTATAGTCACAAATCTTCTATCATTATATGGCTACTCAAAGATTTAAATATTGTTTTTTACTATTGACCTGTTTTACAATATCAATGTCTAGTTTGAGGGCACAATCAGATTGTAAACATTTGATTTTAGATCAATTTCTTGATGGGAATATTTCCTGGACCAAGGTAGCGGGTGAAGATGTCAGAATGATACCAGCCTTTTCATATCATCCTTCGACGAACGCGTACAATTTATTAGTGGGGGTGGATCCCAACTTAGATTGTCCTGTCGAATATATTACTGATCCTATTAATGCAGTTGATAGAATTTTGGATTTATCATTGCCAGTGGGGACAACTGATGGCTCTGTCAGTGTGACTCCCACCGGAGGAAGTTCTTATTCAATCCCAATTGTTGTAGCTCCAGGAACTGATGGAATGCAGCCCGCATTAGCGTTAGTATACAACAGCCAAGGTGGGAATGGGTCGATGGGAATTGGTTGGAGCTTGGCATGCGTATCAGCAATAACAAGATTTTCAAAATCAGTTTATAGCACCGAAACATCTTCTTCGCAAGGTTATGTTAAAGGAGTTAATTTTTCAAATGATGATTTTGCATTAGACGGGAACAGGCTGATTGCACAACCCGGATCTTCTTATGGCCAGGACCAGTGCGAATATTTTACTGAGTCATTCACCGGTGACAAAATAATATCTTACGTGGAGAGTGCTTATCCTCCCTACGCGGGTCCTTCATGGTTTAAAGTCATAAGGAAGGATGGGAAAATTTTTGAATATGGTAATTCTTCCGATTCAAAAGTAGTCAAAGGTGCATCAGGTCATTTTATCACCTGGCTTTTAAATAAAATTAAAGATATTAATGGAAATTATATAAGTTTTACTTACAAAAATGAATTTGGACCATCCGGTGAATTGGAACCTATGTTGATTGAAATAAACTATACGGGGAATGAAGTGCAAAACCTGGAACCATATAATAAAGTGAAATTTCATTATAGTCATCGTTATGATGAAAATTTTTCAAATTTTGCATATACCGAATTTGAACAACATCACTTATTGGAGAATATAGTCACTTTCGGTAATAATGAGGTTGTCAACAGATATGAATTGAAATATTATCTTGATGAATATTCCCATTTAAATGAAATTATTGAATATGGGTCTGATGGAAGCAGATTTAATTCAACCGTTTTCTCGTACGGTTCATCCAATAACGAAATACAATATAATGAATTATTTGGCACAACTCCGAACTCTATTCGTTACTCGACTTCTTATTATTATGATTATTATACAGGAGATTATAATGGCGATGGTAAAGATGACATTCTCCAGGTTGAATGGGAATTTGCCAACAACCAAAAGCAAACTCGTTTCTGGAAATTATTTAAGAACACATGCGTAAATAACACATTTAATGGAGCATCTGACGTTTTTCTTGAATGCACAAAGGATGCTTCAAATGAGGTAGCAAATGCTCAGATATTTTCTTTTGTAGATGTAAATGGAGATGGATATGGTGATATCATTCAAATTGATGAATGGGGAATTCCTTCAGATGCACATTCGGAAATATTCTGTTATTATTCACACCCTGGGCAAACTCCTCCTTGTTCCTCTGCAAAATCATCCTTAGCGAGCGTTAATGCTTTTGTCAAAAAGGCAGATCCTATAGATGTGAATGGAGATGGCAGGGCGGATTTCCTTCTCTGCCTGGAAAACGGAAGTTCTTTTACGCCATTAGTACTGGTCGGTGAAGCAAGCAATGATCCATTTTATTCCAATTTCACATCGGTTTCAAATTCAGGAGTTATTTCTGCAGACAATGTAGATGCAATAAAGCTTGGTGACTATAATGGTGATGGCAAACATGAGGTATTAGTCCTGAATATTGACGGTTCCGGGTACAGAGTTTATGAATACGCAAACAGTGCTCTGAGTCTCATTTTCCAGGGGACCGAACTAAATAGCAATTGCAGAATATTTACTGCAGATTTTAATGGTGATCAGCTTACCGATCTTCTGTACTATAATAAAAGCACTCAACTATGGGGAATCAAATTCTGTGATGGATTACGTTTTACTGAAATTGCTTATTGCCCGCCGATAACTGTCTCAGATCCCGATGCCAACTACGAAACTATCGTCGTTTCAGACCTGAATGGCGATGGAAAGGATGATATCTTTCAGGCTATCTATAATTATAACACCGGCATGCATGATATTACTATTTTTTATTCGCGTGGTATTTTGTTTGACCAACAATACAAACCGTGTGCCGGAGAACTTGCCAACGTTGAGTACCTGTATAAAACTGCTGATTTTAATGGAGATGGTAATAAGGATTTGCTTTCCTATTATTGTCTGACATCGATGAAAAGCCTATTGTCGATTCAGGTTCATCCGAATGAGCAAAAATATATCCTAAAAGCAATAAGAAATGGTCTCAATGAATTGACTCAAATTAATTATCTGCCAATAACAAACGAAAACGTTTTTTCCAATGATCCCCTGAATGCAATTTACTCTTTTACTTTTGGAAAAGTTAGTAATTCCAAAATTCCTTTATGGGTCGTTTCACAAATTCTGCGGGATAATGGAGTCGGAGGCACGAATATTTTCAATTATTCATATAACGACATTTATGTTCATAGAACAGGGAAGGGATTTCTGGGATTCAAGACAACATCTATAATGGATCAAACTACCGGAATAAAAACTTCAAATGATTTTAAAGTATATTTCGATATCTATAAAAATAATTTTTGCAATTATTATTTGGAAAAATCGACCATCACACAAAATTCATCCACATTATCAACGACAGAATATATTACTACATATAGAAACTCATTCTATCCAAATACTTACAGGATTAATTTTCCCATAATTACCAGCGCTAAACTATGTGATTTTTTAAGGAATATTGTTAGAACAACAATCGTTGATGAAGCCGATGTTGATATGTACGGAAATATTCTGACTTCCAAGGAGAACTTCGGTAGTAATGGGAGTGAGGGATATATTAAAACGACCAACACTTATACAGATATTGGAAGCTGGTGCCCCAACAAACCAGATTATCTAACAGTATTAAAACATAGACCAAATGAGACTAATAATCAACGAGAGGTGGACTATGTCTATTATGGTCAGGCCGGAGTGGGAGGTACGGCTACTGCCGGATTACTACGATCATTAATAAAAGATCCGGGAACATCCAAACAATTAACTACCATATACGAGTATAATGGTTTTGGGAACATAAAGAAAATTATAACAAACACGGCAGGTCTGGATAATAGAATAACCATTTTAAATTATGATTCGAAAGGACGATTTAAAATAAAAGAGACAAACGTTTTAGGTCATTCAGTTTCATATTCAATCGACAATAAAACCGGAATGATTCTTTCATTAATTGATTTTAATGATCATATAACAATTTATAAATATGATGGATTTGGAAGACTGCTTCAAACCAATTTTCCTGATGGTAATAAAGCACAAATTGATATACTGTGGCAAACGAATCCATTACCACAATTTGGTCGTTACTATATGAAAGAAACTAGTGATGGCGGGCCTCTTAAAATAACTTATAAAGATATCCTTGGACGAACAATTCGGAGTTCTGCCGACGTCTTTGACGGAAAGACAAGGAATATTGATTCGAAATACTATCCTGATGGTAAGCTTTATCAGACATCGGTACCATATTTCGAAGGTGATCCAATACCCCCCTCCTCCGAGTGGACTTCCTATACATATAAACCCGACGGGAGAATTTTAACTATTCAACATCCCGCATATACTGAACAATATTCGTATAGTACCAGTAACGGGTATTCAACGACAGTAACAAATAACACTACCGGACAGTTCCAGATAAAAACTATTGATCAGTGGGGATTAACCAAGCAGGTTACCGATCCCGGCGGAACCATTGATTATAATTATTTTAGTTCCGGATTACCAAAGTCGGTAACTTCGTCTGATGGAGCTGTATTTACCATGCAATACGACAGGTATGATCACCAAACAGAATTACATGATCCGGATGCCGGCGATTTCTCATATGTATTCAACGCCTATGGCGAACTTGAATCTCAGACAAATGCGAACAATTCGCTGGTTACTATATACTATGACCCGCTAGGTCGTATCCTGACAAAAACCTGTGCTGATACCGTTACAACGTATAATTATGATACTAAGGCAAATGGCATTGGTTTGGTTTCTGATATCACAAGTACAAATGGTGTTACTTTTAATTTTGAGTACGATAATCTGAGTAGATTAAAAAAAACAAATGAGATTATTGATCATGAGAATTATATAACTTTGTATACCTATGATTCATATGGGAGAGTTAAGAATATTACATACCCGTCGGGTTTCATAATTAAAAACAACTATGATTCCAAGGGTAATCTTTTAGAAATTATAAGAAAAGATAATAATAATCCGGTGTTTATCGCAGAACATTATAATGCAAGAGGACAAATTACCGAATACCAGAGCGGATATAAAGGATTAACAACCACCCGTACCTATGATATGTATGGTTTCCCGTCGGGAATAACGACCGGGAATTTTCAAAAACACGGATGGCTGTTTGATCCTCCTAGTGGGAACCTGCTTTTCCATACTGATATTGAGAAAGACCTTACGGAATCATTTCACTATAATGATGCTCTTAAGAACAGGTTAAACTCTTATCAGGTGAACACGAATCAACCAACTACTGTTGTCTATTCTCCGAATGGAAATATTGAAGTGAAGTCTGATGTGGGAACATATAATTATAGTAGCGGAAATCCATATCATGGATTAAAATCTATTCAACCCATCCTTAGTCCTCCGGCAGAAAGTGAGCAGAATATTTCTTACACATACTTTAATAAAGTTTGTCATATTAGTCATAAAAGCCAGGGATATGATCTGTTTCTTACATACGGGCCTGACGATGAGCGCGTAAAAACCCGATTGTTGCATAACGGATCACTTGTTAAAACAAAATATTTCATTGGCGGATCTTACGAATTAGAGAAATTTCAGGATGGGTCCAAACGACAATTACACTATATTGATGGCACTGATGGATTATCTGCTATTTATGTAATCGAGAATTTCGTCGGAACGATGTATTATGTGCACAAAGATTACTTAGGGTCAATTCTCTATCTTACAGACGATGATGGAACTGTAGTTGAAAGCCAAAGTTTTGATCCCTGGGGTAGAAGGCGAAATCCCTCAAACTGGACCTACGATAACATACTCGTTAATTCAATAACCGACAGAGGTTATACCGGGCATGAGCACCTGGATGAATTTGACCTGATTAATATGAAAGGAAGGGTGTATGATCCTTTTGTTTCAAAATTCCTATCTGCTGATAACTTTATTCAGGCAACAGAGTATTCACAAAATTTAAACCGGTATTCCTATTGTTTAAATAATCCGTTATCATTCAAAGATCCACATGGAGATTTCTTTTGGTTTGTTGTTGGGATAGTAGTAATGGGAGCGGGTTTTATTTTAGAAGATTATGGCAGAACGACAAATAATCCAACATTGCAAGCAGTTGGTGCTGCTTTAGCCATTGGTGGAACATTCTGTCTTGGCACAGGTTTTGCATGTGCAGCACCACCAATAGCTTCCTCGGGATTTTTTGGAGGATTTTTATATGGAGGTGTTAGTGCTGGAGGATTATCCTTCGCAACTTCATATATGGGTGGTGCAAGTGAGAGTCAAGCTCTTGAGAGTGCTGGTTTAGCCTTTTTAGTAAGTGGAGTCATTAGTGGCATGTCAAGTGGAATCAGTTCATCAAACAAAGGTTTAGACTTTTTCACTGGAATGGGAGTTACGGAGTGTGAAACCTTTACACCAAATGCAGCAGGAGAACCGACAAATGTTAAGGGTACTGAGGACCTAACTAACTATACATACGATAACTTTCCTGGATCTGAGGAGTATTCACTTCAAACGATATGTGGAGAAGAGCAAAGCTTACCAAAAATTGCTCAGCAAAAAGGTTATTATGTCGTTGATGACATTATTTATAATAAAGAAGGAGAACCAGTCGCCGGGATTACTTGTCCAACTCAATGGCCAAATGGGCCTGCAGTTACATATGTTTCTGCAGATTACAAGGATTATACAGGTTATTTAAAACCATTGCTTGGCCATGAATTAATCCATTCATGGCATTATTATAACGGCTTCATGTCTGCATATGGTGGAGATGCTTCCGATTTTTATGCATATAGATGGAATAGTGGAACTATGATTAACAGCTTTAATCAGAGTTGGAACATTCAGATGACAAATAGTTATGGATTCAGATTCTTCATGGAATTAAATAAAACCATTGATCTCAGCACTTGGCCTCTGAGTCGAATTTATCCAAGTTGGGTTTCACCATTTTTTAAATAAATTAACAATGAAAAGATTTATCGTTCTGCTGTTTTTTTTTATTCCTTTTGATATTTTTTGTCAGAATGGTGAAAAAAATATGGTTTATGGTGAGTATATCAATTTAAATAAGTCAAGATGCTTTGTAATGTTTTTGTCAAAAATTGAGAAGGCTGATTCTTTCGGTATTTTTTTTCAATACTCAGAGGTTAAAAAAAGCACAGAAGACATATATAGTAATAGTTGTTTAGAATTAATTCCTGACTACTCTGGTCTATTTAACCTTGGACAGAATAATCTATCACTTTTTATTAACGGGGAATTATTTTTATCATTAAGAAATATTGACACGTTGAAATTGTTGATTATATATGACAAACTCAATAAATTCAAAGGCGACACCTTAATCAGGATTAATTCATATTATCACCAAAATTTTAAAGACTACAGATTATGGGATTATGGAAAGGTAAGAGGTGGCATCAGTTTCTTTTTATGTGATAGGTTTCCTGATTTTATTCAACCATATTTTTATTTCTATGACTCTACCGGAAATTTAAGTAAACAAATTAAAGACACTGCTCTTATACATCCGTTTTCAAGAATTCTTTTGCAAAGGGATCAGCAATGAAAATTTTTTCAAATATTTTCAAATCATCCTGTTTAGCTAGTTTAAGTGTTAATATATGCTATATGAAAGCAAGATATTTAATAATGGTATTTTTCTGTCTTTTATGTTTCGATAGCCTCGGACAAAAGATTTCAGAGACTCGGGTGGAATATACTTATGATGCTAATGGAAACAGGATTTTAAGAAAAATAATAGTGCTGGGAAAGAATATTCCGGATTCCATACAGAATTTTGATTCGACAGAATATCTTCAAAAAGTGCAAGTCAATGACCGGAAAATAATTGTTTATCCAAATCCTACAAAAGGACTGATCACTGTAATGATTGATCCCTATCCGGAGCAAACCGAAGCCGAAATAATAGTTTTAAACACTGTTGGAATTGTATTACAAAGAAAAACTATTATTGGAGTGAGTAACCATATTGATTTTTCAGATTATCCTCCGGGATTATATATCCTTCATCTAAAACTATCAGAAGAGAATTTTGAATGGAAAATCATAAAGGAATGAATTACCAGTTTCTTATAGTATTCAAGCCAGACAGGTATTGAATGATTACACTGGTATTCTCCTTGATTCAGAGTGTAACTCCATTATTCCTTCAAAGGTATCAGTATAGTAAAGACTAACAAAGTTTCATCTTTCCACGATCCTATTTGCGGTTTATCAGTTGTTCCCTGACATAGTCGCCGCGGTCTTTTTCATTTTGGAAATTTGATTTCAGGAAATCCGGGAAGAAGATAAGCTTCAGGAGGACAAAGATTATGAACAGTTTGATGATCAGGATGGTCCAGAGTCGTCGTTTCAGCGCTGTATTGGTGAATGCTTCGCAATAAAACCTCCATATTCTTTTAAACAGGTTCACCTGGAATTTTATTGTTTCGTTACCAATTCAAGGATATTACCAGCTTCCGCCGGCTCCGCCGCCGCCGAAACTTCCACCGCCGAAGCCTCCGAAACCGCCTCCGCCTCCTCCGCCGAAGCCTCCGCTTCCGGAGGAGAAATCATTCCAGGAACCGCCATGACCCCTTCCCATGGAACCAAGTAACCAGAAAGCCGTCCAGAAGGGAATGCTTTTACCGACAGATTGTCCGCGGGCACGGTTTCCGCGAATCAGGGAAAAGACCACGACCAGGATGATCAACGGGATGATGAATCCATAGGGATTTGATTTCTGTTTATGTTTTTTGATATACTGGTCGGCCGTATATTCGCCTTTCGCGAGTGAGATCATGGTTGAAGTAGCGGCATCGATCCCTTTATAATAATCGTCGTTTTTAAAATCCGGGATCATGTCATTTTCGACGATCCGTTTGGCCAGGGCATCCGGGATGACCCCTTCCAGCCCATATCCTGTTGCAATGAATGCCTGCCCAGCCTCTCCCGGGCTCTTTGGCTTGACGAGGATGACGGCTCCGTTGTTCTTTCCTTTCTGTCCGACTCCCCACTTCTGACCAATCCTGTATGCATAGTCAGACCGGTCATATCCATCCAGCGACTCAACGATAACAACGGTCAGTTGGGTGGAAGTGGAATCATTGAAAGCAACCAGCTTGTTTTCCAGCCGGGCAATCTCATCCTGGCTCAGAACGCCGGCAAAATCATTTACCAGTCTGGGGGGAACCGGTCGGTCCGGAATATCCTGAGCCTGAACGGCTGACAGCATTCCGGAGAGAACAATAAGCCAAGCGGCAAGTATTTTTAAAGGTTTTATCATTTTCAATAATGACTATTTAAAAAAGACGGCCGGAGCATCAGACTGTTCGCAGCATTCTTTTATTGCTTTCCGAATGAAATTTCATCCGGTAGTTCATTCACATCATCCTTCTTATAGGGAAAATGTTTTTTCAGATGTGTACCCGTTTCGGAGATGGCTTTAATCAAACCTTCTTTGAACTTCCCCTCCCTGAAATCGCGGATCACATTCTCTTTGATCTGATCCCAGAAGTTTTCAGGGACTACCGTGTGAATCCCTTTATCCCCAATAATGGCAAACTGCCTGTTTTTTACGGAAAGATAGATCAGCACTCCGTTCCGCAGGAGGGTTTTATTCATCCCCAGGTGTTTGAACAGGTATGCTGCACGATCAAGGACATCACCCTTACAAATGTTTTCAATATGAACACGGATCTCGCCTGAGGTATTTAACTCAGCTTGTAAGATAGCTTGTTTAATTTCTTCCTTTTCGGCTGCGGAAAAGAAATCTATTGCTGATGTGCTCATCGACCGATCTTAGAAAAATACTATTCAAACTTTACTTCCGGTGGTTTTGAAGCACCCTCCACGGCCTGGAAATAAGCTTTCTCTTTGAATCCGAACAGACCGGCAAAAATGTTTGAAGGGAATTTTTTAATGTAAGTATTATAGGTTTGAGCGGTTTCATTAAATTTCATCCGTTCGACCGTGATGCGGTTTTCTGTTCCCTCCAGTTGTTGCTGTAGCTCGGAAAAGTTTTGCGTTGCCTTTAATTCGGGATATTTCTCAACCACTACCATCAGGCGTCCCAATGCTCCGGACAGTCCATCCTGGGCTGCCTGGAATTTCTGGATCGAAGAAGCATCCAGCTTTGAAGGATCGACTGTGACCTGTGTGGCTTTTGCGCGTGCTTCGATAACATCGGTAAGGGTCTTTTGTTCAAAATTTGCCACCCCTTTGACCGTGGCAACCAGATTCGGGATCAGATCGGCTCGCCGCTGATACACGTTTTCGACCTGGGCCCATTGTTGCTGAACTGCCTGGTCGGTGGTTACCAGTTTATTGTAGATGCGGGTTCCCCAGGAGAAAAGAATAACAATCAAAATGATAATGACAATCAAGATGATCCAACCTTTACTTAGTTTCATATGCTAATAGTTTTAGGAATCAGTTGCTAAATTAATAAAAATATTATGTCAATATACAAACGACGGTAATATGATGAAACTCTCTGCTATTATATCAAATCCATATTCCGTTTGATGAAGTCGGCCAGGTCTTTCCCTTTCAGCATGTTCTGAGACAATAATGCCAGATCAAAAAGTTGTTTGATCGTGGAAGACTGCTTTCCTCCGTCGGGTTCGAGGAGAATTCGGCTTATTACCGGGCAATTGGAATTAACGACCAGGTTATAATTTTCAGGCATTTCGCCCATAAAGTTATATCCACCGCCGAGCGCTGACATGTCTTTCATCCGGCGCATGAATTCATTCTGCGTGATCAGCAGGGGGGCTTCTTTTTCACTCAGGCTTTCAAATACAATCGTAAACTTTTTGTTGTCGACCTGCTTTTCGATGATCTCTTTCAGCGATTTTTGCTGATCCTCCGTGAGTTTTGAAGGGAGTGCGTCTTCTTTTTTTACAAGTTTGTCGACGGTATCTGAATCCACCCTGGTAAACCGGGTTTTTCCCATTTTCTGCTCCAACGCATTGATAAAATGAGCGTCGATGATGCCGTCTAAAAGAAGGACGTCATATCCCCGTTCTTTGACCGGTTCGATGAAGCTGAACTGTTCCTGAGGATTGGTGGCATAGATATAGACGAGATTGCCCTCTTTATCTTTCTGCGCATTTTTAACCAGGTTCTCATACTCTTCGAAAGTAAAATATTTGTTGTCGGTATTTTTCAGCAGGCAGAATTTGGAGGCGCGTTCATAAAAATCGGGTTGGGATATAATGCCATATTCAATGAATACTTTGATATCGTCCCATTTGGCTTCAAAGTCGGGGCGGTTATCCTTGAACAGCGATTCAAGTTTATCTGCGACTTTTTTGGTGATGTGATTGGAGATCTTTTTTACATTGGGATCGCTCTGCAGGAAACTGCGGGAGACATTCAGCGGAATATCCGGCGAATCGATCACTCCGTGGAGCAGGGTTAAAAAATCGGGGACAATACCCTCGACCGAATCGGTAACGAATACCTGGTTACAGTAAAGCTGGATCTTGTCTTTCTGAACTTCCAGGGCGCGTTTGACTTTCGGAAAATACAGTATCCCGGTCAGGTTGAAGGGATAATCCACATTCAGGTGGATCTGAAACAACGGCTCATCAAAAGTCATCGGATATAATTCGCGGTAGAACTTTTTATAATCCTCCTCTTTGACATCCACCGGTTTTTTCTTCCACAGAGGATCTGTATTATTGATGATCCGCGGTGTCTCAACCTCTACTTCTTTATCCTTTCCGTCTTTATCCTTTTCACCTTCCACTTTTTCCCAGTGCTTTTCATTGCCAAAACGAATAGGAACAGGAAGGAACTTGCAGTATTTTTTCAGCATTTCAAGGATCTTATATTCTTCCAGGAATTCTTTTGAATCGTCGGAGATATGAAGGATCACCTCTGTTCCCCGGTCGGTTTTATCGAATTCATCCATGGTATAGTCCGGACTTCCGTCGCATTCCCAGCGAACAGCCTTGGTATCCCCTTTGGTCTGGTAAGTTTTGCTTAGTATTTCAACCTTTTTTGATACCATGAAGGAGGAGTAGAATCCCAATCCGAAATGACCGATGATGGCATTCATTTCGGTTTCCGATTTGGTCTTGAATTTTTTAATGAACTCTTCTGCACTTGAGAATGCAATCTGGTTGATATATTTATCCAGTTCGGCTGCATTCATCCCGATCCCTTTATCTTTGACCGAGATGGTTTTTTTCTTTTTATTCAGGGTGACCTCGATCGTAAGATCATCCAGGTTTCCTTTGTATTTACCGAGCGAAGCTAAAGTTTTAAGTTTTTGTGTAGCATCGACGGCATTGGAGATCAATTCTCTCAGGAAAATTTCATGTTCTGAGTAAAGAAATTTTTTGATGATCGGAAAGATATTTTCCGTCTGGACATTAATCTGACCTTTTTGCATTGTTATAGATATTTTTTAGTTTGAAAAGCGTCATCAAAGCAAATGCCAATATTCAACGGCTGACAAAATGACGGTGAGAGATCAGGTGGTAAGCCAGAGTGAAACCACGATAGAGGCGATCAAGGCAAGAATGACAAAAATAATATTGTTCAGTTCCTTAGGCTCGCTTTTATTTTCTTCATTGATATCCTTCATAACCTGTTTTTATCAAGGATAAAATTACGCCGTAATATCGGATTATGAAACTCTTTCTTCATATTTTCCGGAAATTTTACAGTAAATTTTTCAGAACCAGGAGGTGCATGAAAAAAATTTCTAATTTTACAATAACTTTCTTCCTTATAAAAAACTAAAACAAACTTATATGCAAACAATTGATTGGAAGAACCTGCCATTCGGTTATTTTAAAACAGACTACAACGTCAGGAGTTACTTTAAGGACGGGAAATGGAGTCCGCTTGACATTACTGACTCCGAGTATATCAACATGCACATGGCTGCAACCTGCCTTCATTACGGGCAGGAGGCTTTTGAAGGAATGAAGGCCTTCACCGGCGTTGATGGAAAGATCCGGATTTTCCGTCTGGATGAAAATGCAAAAAGGATGAGTCGCTCCGCTCACGGTATCATGATGGCTGAAGTTCCGGCTGAACTGTTCCGAGAAGCTGTTGTCAAGGCCGTCAGTCTGAACATCAAGTATGTACCTCCATATGGGACCGGGGCTTCTTTGTACATCCGGCCGTTGCTTATCGGAACGGGAGCCGAAGTCGGAGTCAAGCCTGCTTCTGAATATGCCTTCATTGTTTTTGTCGGTCCGGTCGGACCCTATTTCAAGGAAGGTTTCAATCCGGTAAAGATGCAGATCGTACGTGATTACGATCGTGCTGCTCCTCTGGGAACAGGCACCATAAAAGTGGGAGGGAACTATGCCGCCAGTCTGCCTTCAGGGGTCCGCGCTCACAAAGATGGATATGCCTCCTGTATTTTTCTTGATGCATGTGAGAAAAAATATATTGATGAAGCCGGTCCGGCCAACTTTTTCGCAATAAAAGGAAACACCTATGTCACACCCGATTCCAACTCGATCCTGCCTTCCATCACGAACATGTCGCTGAGAGTGATTGCCGCCGAGATGGGAATGAAGGTTGAGATCCGCCGGGTTCCTGTGGAAGAGCTACCAGAATTTGATGAAGTGGGTGCCTGTGGTACTGCAGCCGTCATTTCACCGATCAATCTGATCCATGACAGAGATACCGGGAACATTTATCATTATTGTAAAGATGGTAAGGCCGGTCCAAAATCGGTTGCATTGTACAATCGTCTGCGCGACATTCAGGATGGAAAGGTAGCCGATAAATTCGGCTGGATCACGATGGTGGAATAGGTCAGGGAGTTTTCCAGACAGCTTGTCATAATTTCAGAAGTTTACTCATCTCCTGTTGTATCTTTTTTGCTTCCAGACGTGCTTTCTGAGTGAAATCAGTTCCGTTGGAGGTATAGATGATGCTGCGGCTTGCGTTGACCAAAAGTCCACAATCTTTTGTCAATCCGAACTTAGCGACTTCCTGTAAACTTCCTCCCTGGGCGCCGATCCCGGGAACCAGCAAAAAATGATCCGGGACTATTTTCCTGATATCAGACAGCATCTCTGCCTGGGTAGCTCCAACCACATACATCATATTTTCCTTATTCCCCCATTGATTTGATTGGAACAATACCTGTTCAAACAGCCGTCTTTTTCCATCGGAAAAGAATTGGAAGTCATGGGCTCCTTTATTAGAGGTGAGCGCAAGTAGGATTATCCATTTCCCGGGGTAGGTGAGGAACGGTTTTACGGAATCTTCTCCCATATAAGGAGCTACGGTAACCGCATCGAAATCCATGGATGAGGATTTACCGTCAAACATTGCTTTTGCATATTGCGCGGAAGTATTCCCGATATCTCCGCGTTTTGCGTCGGCAATGGTAAACAGTTGACCGTGGAAATTCTTGTTGATGTATTGAATTGTTCGGGTAAGACTTTGCCAGCCTGTTACGCCAAGAGATTCATAAAAAGCGAAATTTGGTTTATAGGCGACTGCCAGGTCGTGGGTCGCATCGATGATCGCCCGGTTAAATTCAAAGAGAGGATCTTCCAGATGGAGCAGGTGGGGTGGGATTTTTGATAGATCAGGATCCAGACCGATGCAAAGAAATGATTTTTTCCGTTTGATCAGGCCGATAAGTTCTGTCCGGTTCATACCTGGGTTATTTATTGATTTTTTTGCCTATTCGTAATATGCAATACTGTTGTTCATTCGGCCGCCGCTTTCAATCTTTCTGCATTTTCCGCCAGTTGCAGGGCATCGATCAAAGGTTGGACGTCTCCATCGAGAATGACCGGCAGGTTATACAAGGTAAGGTTTATCCGGTGATCGGTGACCCGGCTTTGCGGGTAGTTGTAAGTCCGCACCTTTGCCGACCGGTCGCCGGTAGAGACCATCGTCTTACGTTTCCGTGATATTTCCTCAAGGTACTTCTGATGCTCAAGCTCATAAAGCCGGCTTCGGAGGACTTTCATTGCCTTTTCGTAGTTCTTGATCTGTGATTTTTCATCCTGGCATGAAACCACGATCCCCGACGGTATATGCGTAAGGCGTATTGCTGAATATGTTGTGTTAACCGACTGGCCTCCCGGTCCGGATGAGCAAAAGGTATCTTTTCGTATATCTCCCGGTTTGATCTCGATATCGAATTCATCGGCTTCTGGCAATACGGCGACCGTTGCTGCGGAAGTGTGGACACGGCCCTGTGTTTCCGTTTGAGGAACCCGTTGAACACGGTGAACGCCCGATTCATATTTCAACTGACCGTAAACATTTTCACCGGTCACATTAAAGATGATCTCCTTGAATCCCCCCATGGTGCCGCCTGTCATATCGACAAGTTCAACTTTCCATTTTTTGTTTTCACAAAATTTATTGTACATCCGGAAAAGGTCGCCAGCAAATATGCTTGCCTCATCGCCCCCGGTGCCTGCGCGGATTTCTACCACGGCATTTTTACTGTCCTCTGGATCCGCAGGGACAAGCATAATCCGGATTTCCTCTTCAATCTTATCTTTTTTAGCCATCAGGCTGTTCATCTCTTCTTTTGCCATCGACCTGAATTCTTCATCTTTTTCATTATGAATGATCTCTCTGGCATGATCGAGATTCGATAGTATATTTTTATAATTTTTAAAGGCCTCAATAATGGGCTGGAGTTCCTTGTAGTCCTTGCTGAGTTTAATGAACCGTTTCATATCTCCCATTACGGAAGGCTCATTCATCTGTTCCTGGATATCAAGAAAACGCTGATTTATGGCTTCAAGTTTATCTAACATTCGTATTCCTTAATAGGGTGGGGCAAAGGTACTAATTAATAGTAAAAGCGGAAGTGTACTAATAGGTGAATTCTCCCCGGGGCGATATAATGGTAAGTTGTTTTTTACCGGCTTTCTGGACTTTTCCGATGATACGCCCTTCGAGGTTAAAGGCGGATGCTGTTTCAATGACAGGAGTGGCTATATTTTCAGGAACGTACAATTCCATGCGGTGTCCCATATTAAAAACCCGGTACATCTCTTTCCAGGGGGTCTGAGACTCTTTCTGAACCAGGGAGAAAACAGGAGGTACCGGAAACAGGTTGTCTTTGATGATATGAAGCTTGTCAATAAAATGGAGTATTTTAGTCTGGCCGCCTCCGCTGCAGTGAACCATTCCATGAATTTCGGGCCGGAACAGGTCCAGGATCTTTTTTATGACGGGGGCGTAAGTCCGGGTTGGTGAAAGAAGAAGTTTACCGACGGAGATTTCCGCAACGGGTGAAGGATCAGTCAGACTTTTAGTTCCGGAATAGAGCAGATCTCCGGGAATCATTCCATCATAACTCTCCGGATATCCGGTCATATATTTTTTCGACAGGACATCATGCCGGGCTGAAGTCAGGCCATTACTGCCGATCCCGCTGTTATATTCTCTTTCATAGGTGGTTTGGCCATAGGAGGCCAGTCCGATGATCACATCTCCGGATTGTATCCTTGCATTATCGATCACCTGTGATCTTTTCAGGCGGCAGCTTACCGTTGAATCCACAATAATGGTACGGACAAGATCACCCACATCGGCTGTTTCGCCTCCTGTAAGATAGATCCCGATATCGAGTTCCCTCATTGATGCAAGGAACTCTTCCGTTCCATTGATAACTGCAGCGATGACCTCACCGGGAATAAGATGCTTATTCCTGCCGATGGCAGAAGAGAGAAGTATATCGCCGGTGATCCCGACACACAACAGATCATCCAGGTTCATCACGATGGCATCCTGTGCAATCCCTGCCCATACCGACATGTCGCCTGTTTCTTTCCAGTAAATATAAGCGAGTGAGGATTTGGTACCAGCCCCGTCGGCATGCATGATACTGCACCATTGCGGATCATTTCCGGTGATATCGGGCAGGATTTTACAAAAAGCGCTTGGAAATAAACCCTTATCGATTTTTGTCAGGGCAGCATGAACCTCTTCCTTTTTTGAAGAGACGCCGCGTTTTTCATAACGGGATAAATCAGGCATGAATGAGAGATATTAATCCCCCTAGTTATTTGAACTGGATCTGTTTTTTCTGATCGTCAATCGTATATTCACCAAATTTCTTCAATGTATTTTCTCCAAAGCGAAGGGAGATGATCTTTTTATTTACCGTTACCTGGATATCTTTTACCGTATTCCTTCCGATGCGGAGTTCCCTGATATTGATGACCGCTTTATCGGCGATGGTTCCCTCCCCGATGATCTTCGTAACATCACCTATAAAATCATTTTTATCGAGCACTCCATCTTTCAGGAGTTTCAATGCATCGGTCTCGGAGATATAAAAATCTTTTTCCTTCGTGTCAAATTCGAAAGTCATGGTTATGCCGTTCATGTAACAGGCACCGGTAAGTTTTCCGTCTTTGGTCGTAGTGAAGGAGACGTTGTTTTCCTCCGGATTGACCACTACCTCAATTTTACCGGCGGGGGTTTTAGCGGCTACTGCTTTTGGAATATAGTCATTTCTAAGGATTGAAAATTCTGTTCTTCTGTTCAGTTGATGTGCCGCTTCTTTAACATTGTTGCCGGGCAGGGTATTTATCAGAGAATCGGTTATTATCATCCCGGCTGTAAAGGTGAATCCTTCGCGGTTCATATCTTTTGTCAGCGTACGGGGAACCCGTTCTCCATAACCCTTGGCAACAAGCCGGTCAGGATCAATTCCGCGTGAGATCAGGTAATCAACGACAGACTGAGCGCGTTTCTGAGATAATATATCGTTTCGTTCATCGGAATCACGCGTATCGGTATGGGAAGCAAGTTCGATAACGATATTCTCGTTTGCATCCAGGGTTTCGATCAAACCCTGCAATGAGTCCTGATACTGAGGTTTCAGATCCCATTTCGCCAGGTCGTAGAGGATATCGGGTAAGACAACCGGTTTCTTCGGGATGGGACGCAGGATAAAATCGCGGGTGAGATCCCGTGATTTTTCAATACCAACGGTGGTTTCTTTTCCTTTCTCATTGAAATAATCTTTCCGGGTCACAAGGATCTCATAGGTGGTATTCGGAAAGATCTGGTTCTTGTTAAAGCTATAATAGCCTTTATCATCGGTATTATCTTCAAGGATCTTACCATTTGTCCCGACAACACGGACGTTGGCTCCCTGAACGGGTTGCAGTGTCATGTCGTCGGTGATGGTTCCGGCCAGTGTGAAATAGACAGGCGGGATCACGAATGAATAGATATCATCTCTGCCTTTTCCGCCCGGGCGGTTTGATGAGAAAAGACCTTCTTCCGGTTCATCCGGGTTAAAAATGATCCCGAGATCATCGGCGGAGGAGTTCATCGGATATTTCATGTTTTCCGGACGGCCCCATTTGCCATTTGATTTTACGGAACGGAAAATATCCAATCCTCCCATTCCCGGGTGGCCATTGGATGAAAAATAGAGCGTACTATCTTCCCGTATAAACGGGAACATCTCATCTCCGGCGGTATTTATATCAGGGCCGAGGTTTTCTTTGATGTATATTCCGCTTTTTTTCCTGGCTGCCCAGATATCTTTCCCTCCGTATCCTCCGGGAAGGGTTGCAGAAAAATAGATCGTTTCATCGGATCCGACGGTGGGATGTCCGAACACTGAAGAGCTGTCACCTCCGAGGTTTACAAGCTCCGGTTCACTCCAGGCTGTCTGACCGGTCCTTGAGGTCCGGAATATTCCGCATCCATTTTTTTTCTTTGGATCATTATGACAGCGGGTAAAGTAAAACGCGCTGAAACCCCGATTGAATTGACCGACCCCGTCGTTGGCTTTGGTATTTAATATCCCGGCCGCATCGGCATTAACAGGCTTGCTCCAATCCCCCTTAGGATCTATCCGGGAAAAGAAGAGATCAGAGAAGGCCAATCCGGTCCAGTTATCGATATCGCGTCCGGTTGCCCCGTTCCGGTCGGAAGTAAAAATTATGGAACCGAATTTTTTATCGGCATAAGCCGGGGCATAATCATCCTCCCTGGAGTTCAGGATCTTCTCCCATTTGATATCATATTTGGACGGATTTGCTATCCACTCTTTTGCAAGGGTACAGGTTTCAATGCCGATATCTGCTTTCGGATCTGCCGGAGACTTCTCTTTATATGCCTCGTATTGTTTCAGCGCTTCATCATAATTCCCGTTCATTTTGAGTGCATCGGCATAGTAAAGGAGGACTTTGGGATCCTTATTCTGGTATTTGGCAGTAATACAACGCTTGTAAGCTATCTCCGACTTTTTGGTATTATTCATCATCCGGTAACATTCCGCCATCCGGAAGGAGATACGTTCACGTTCCGCCTTGTTATTCTTTACTTTTGAATAAGCCTTTTGGTATTTTTCCAGGGCGAGCAGGAACATCTGATCCGAGAATGCATCATCGGCCGCCTTTACAAATTTATTCTGGGCACTGACAATAAACGAAAATGAGAGAAAAAGAATAACCGCCAATGTCCGGATTGAATAGTTCATATTCAGGAAGAACGATTAAATATCGTCTTTATTGAGTTTTCTCTTTTGCTGACAGCTCTTTTTTCTCTTTTTTGCGTTTCTGCAACATCAGGACATCATAGGCAAGCGGTGTGGCAATAAACACGGATGAATAGGTTCCGGTAACAACCCCGATCAGCAGCGCAAAGGTGAAACCTCTGAGCACTTCACCACCAAAGATGAAAATGACTACCAATACTACCAACGTAACGCCTGAGGTATTGACGGTACGGCCAATGGTGCTATTGATAGCTTGATTGATGTTCAGGGCAAGATCGCGTTTCGGATATAAACTCCTGTATTCCCGGATCCTGTCGAAAATGATGATCGTATCCATAATGGAGTAACCGATGACTGTCAATACAGCAGCAATGAACGACTGATCGATTTCCATGCCGAAGGGCAGAATGCCATGGAACAAGGTGAATACGGTCAGGATGAAAAGGGTGTCATGGAAAAGAGCCATAACACCTCCAAAACCGAATTGCCAGTTTTTGAACCGTAAGGCAACATAGATGAAAATGATCAACAGGGAGAAGATGACAGCCATAAACGATTGCCACATAAGGGCATAAGAAATGGTTGGGTCGACGCGTTGTGAGCTGAGTTCGCCGATTATTTTATTTTCTTTGTCGGATTTAAAATCCTGATAGGTAATCGGAACTGTATAGAATCCTTTAACTCCTTCGAAAAGTTTAACATTGACCACTGAGTCGGCTTTCTGACTTCGTTCATTGATCATGAATTTCGTAGTAATTTTCACCTGATTTTCGGGACCGAATGTCTTTACTTCAGGAGATTCCCCAAACTGTTTATTCAGAGAAGCTCTGATATCGGTGGTAGAGACCTTTTGGTCAAAGCGGACGATATAGCTGCGTCCCCCGGTGAAGTCGAGACCCGGATCCAGTCCTCTGGTAAAAATGCTGATGACCCCTGGAACGATGATGATAAGGGAAAGGATATACATTTTCTTCCGGAGGCCAATGAAATCAATGGTCAGATTGGTGAAGAGGTTTTGCGTGAATTTATTTCCGGTTGTGATCTTCATGTTACGGTCAAGCATAAATTCGAATACGAGCCGTGCGATAAAGATCGAGGAGAAGAGTGACAGCAGCAGGCCGATGACCAGGGTAGTGGCGAATCCCTGAATCGGGCCGGAGCCGAAGATATAAAGGACGATCCCTGTCAGGATGGTCGTTACGTGACCGTCGATGATGGCGGAAAGGGCATGTCTGAATCCATCTTTGACCACCAGCCTGACGCCTTTTCCCGCTCGCATCTCTTCCCGCATTCGCTCGTAGATGATAACGTTCGAATCGACTGCCATAGCCAGGGTGAGAACGATACCGGCGATACCGGGCAGAGTAAGCACGGCCCCGATCGATGCAAGAACACCGAACAGGAAGAAAACGTTGGCAAATAAGGCAATATCGGCAACATGACCCGCTCCATTATAGTAGAGGGACATATACAGCAGTACCCCGATGAATGCGATGATGAAGGAGATCAGACCGGAGTTGATGGATTCCTTACCAAGGGACGGACCTACGATCTCTTCTGATACGATCCGTGCCGGAGCCGGGAGTTTACCGGCTTTAAGGATATTAGCAAGGTCGAGCGCTTCTTCAACGGTCATATCCCCGCCCGAGATTGAAGACATCCCGTTAGGGATTTCACCATTGACATTGGGATAGGAATAGACATAATTATCAAGGACGATTGCGATCTGTTTCCCGATGTTTTCTCCCGTAAGCCGTTTCCAGATACGGGCTCCTTCGGAATTCATCGACATAGAGACTTCCACCCGGCCATTCTGGTCGTAGTCCTGACGGGCATTGGTGATGACATCGCCACCGAGGGCAGGGGAGCCGTCGCGTGAAGTTACTTTCAGTGCAACAAGTTCGAGTATGTCCTTTGATTCGGCCCGTGGTTTAACCGTCCAGGCCAGTTTCAAGTCGCGCGGGAAGAGGTTCCTGACCTGCCGGAGCATATAGTTTACCCGTGCTGTGTCTTTAATGAAAGCACGTCCGACGAGAGCCTGCTGGGCAGCCTGATATTGTCCGTCTTTTGTTTGATAGATTGCAGGATTCAGATATGCAAACAGGGGATTCTTCTTGGCATATTCTTCAACGGACTGTTCTCTCTGGGCAGTTACCGAGGTCTTGGCGGTGTCTTTGCCAAGTTGATCAAGGAGTGCATTTTCCTTTGAAGTATCTGTTTTTGCGGTCTCTTTTTTGATCTCCTCTTTTTTACCGTTTTTTGTATCCGATTCCTTTTTTTCAGCAAGAATTGGTGTTTTGCTGGGGGTTTTATTTAAACCGGCGGTATCGGATGCCAGGGTAGTATCGGTCATTGTTGTGTCTGCGCTTGCATTCAGAATAGCGACCAGTTTATTATTGGCTTCCGTGAAATAAGAAACAAGTTCCGTGAATTGGTATGTTTCCCAGAATTCAAGCTGGGCAGAACCCTGTAAAAGTTTTCTGACGCGTTCCGGTTCTTTTATACCGGGAAGTTCGATAAGAATACGACCGGCAGTCTGTAGTTTCTGGATATTGGGTTGTACGACCCCGAACCGGTCGATACGGGTACTGAGGATGTTGAACGTACGGTCGATGGCAGAGTTGGTCTCTTCGCGGATGACCTTAATGACTTCTTCGTTAGTCGAATTATAATTGATCTTATCCTTTAATTCAACAGTATTAAAGACAGAAGCCAGTTTGGCATTCGGGTCGGCTTCTTTAAAGGATTCGGCGAAAAGATCAACAAAGTCGGTTGTACTGTTCTTCTCTTTTTCTATGGCGCTCTGCAGGGCTTTGTTAAACGTAGGATCCTGGTTATTATCGGATAGCGCACGGATCACATCGGGGACGGAAACGGCCATGGTGACATTCATCCCACCCTTAAGGTCGAGTCCCAGGTTGATTTCACGTTCGCGAACATCTTTCAGGGTATATTTTTTCAGAAGAATGTTATAGACATTAACGCTGGCCATGGAGTCGTTAAAGTATTCCAATCTTGATTTGGAGATAGAATCATAATAAAACTCTTCTTTCAGCCGGTCGCCTTTTGCCATTTTCCTGGCTGTTTCAGTTACCTGGGGGGAATTGGCATATTTATCGGCTTTATTGGAGTATCTGAAACTGATGAAGGTAAAAGATAACTGGAATAAGCAGACCAAAACCAACGTGATCGCAAAGAATTTAACAACGCCTTTATTCTGCATGAGTCAGTGAATTTAAATGAATTAAGAAATTTCTAATATCTCTTTTTTTTTGAGGGTGCAAAAATAGGATATTCCGGGGAATAAACCAACATAAATATGAATTTGAACTTGCTTCGGGGAATATGGTTTGATTTTCTGAGAATCAGTTGAACAGCATGAATTATGACCCAGCCAGGGAAAAAGGCTGGTTTTAGAAAAAATAGAGTGATTTTTTATTGATTTACATTGAAAACCATATAATAAACATGTATATTTGTCTTATGAAATGCATTATGACGTCTCCTTAGTGTTAAACCTTTTTCATCTTTTGCGTGTCTTGTTTAAAAGGGATATTACAGTGGAGGAAATGTATATGCTAATACTACCTATTGTAAACACTAATAAGTAGCTATGAAAGAATCCCGGATTGTTTTTCGGGATTCTTTTAAAGGTATATGAGAGGCATAGTAAATATTTTTATTTTTCTGTTAATACCGCTGGGTTGTTTGTCGCAGGGAGAATTCAACAACTGGTACTTCGGAAATAACTGCGGGATCACATTCAACTCCGGGACACCGGTGCTTATACCAGGGAAACCAGTTCCTTCGGGAGGTGTACGTGCCGAAGCATCGGTATCGGATTCTGCCGGCAATTTTCTTTTTTTTACCAACGGAAAATATTTATTTGACCGTACTAAGTTTATAATGCCCAACGGGTATGACCTTCTTGGGAGTATGAATCAGGCACAGAACATGGCCGTTCAGGATCTCACCTATCCTAATTTGTACTATTTATTCACGGTGGGAGGTCTTCCTTTCCCAACAGAACCCATTAACGGATTGCGTTACTCGGTCATCGACATGCAACTGAACGGGGGGCTGGGCGATATTGTGCCCGGGATGAAGAATATTCCTCTTCCGATGGGAGACAGCGTATGCGTCACCCTGACGGCGACGCGTCACCACAACAACAAATATGCCTGGGTGGTAGCATTGCGGCATGGCAAAGAAAAACAATACCTGGCCTACCTGATCGATTCATCGGGCGTG
>JAEAME010000101.1_pt1 | contig 120105 bp, 97 predicted proteins | sample 8958731 | NCBI WGS metagenome assembly JAEAME01 (sample SAMN16933194, study PRJNA681113) | bioreactor sludge metagenome | isolation source: anerobic bioreactor sludge (Control) | place: India:Bengaluru | collected 2018-10-24
CCTTTCAGATGGGTCACAAATTCATTCATGCCTTTTAATGTTACAAACCATAAATTCCTGTTCCGGCCGGCCCGGCCGATATATTCCTGCCCGAACGACAGGTTTACCGGCCTGTCTGTCTGACTCTGCAAACCGGCGTAAAACGGATGATCCCGGTCAATAAAGCGGATGAAAATACACATTTACCGCGAATTATCATGCTGCACATCTTTGATTACTGACCTCTGTAAAAAATCTTCCATTAACAAATTCATAACATAGAACGACTTAGTATCTGAATAAATGAAAAACTATCTACCTTTGTCAAGGAAACGGACGACAGGGCAGGTTCCTGTACCGTTTCCGGAGTCAAACAAAATTAATGAATCATGAGTATCAAAAAGCATTATCTGAAATCGAAACCGGTATGCAAGGTAAGTTTTAAAGTGACCCCCGAGATGGCCGAAGGGGCCTCCAAAGTCAATCTTACCGGGGATTTCAACAACTGGAATGAAACATCGGATGAGATGAATTCCCTGAAAGATGGTTCCTTTTCTCTGACCCTTGACCTGGAAACCGGCCGGGAATACCAGTTCCGCTACCTGTTGGACGGCTCCACCTGGATCAACGACGAGGCTGCCGACAGTTCCTGCCCCAGTGGCTTTGGCAATTCGCTGAATTCAGTGATCAGTCTCTGATCTGATTATTCCTGCCGGAACCGGTTTTCGCCGGTTCCCTTCTGAAAAGAACCGCTCCCGCAGGCCGGGAGCGGTTCTTTTGCATCTGGGCTCAATCCAAAACAAAGCGATAGCTGCCGGCCGCCGCCACGATATGGCCTTGGGCATCGGACGAGACCCCTTTGACCTCTCCCCGGCTTACCGGTTTCCCGTTTTCCTTCAAAACGGCGCCAGGCTTCAGTAGCGGCGGAACGATCACCGCCTGGGTATTGGCCGGTACGACCAGGTTCAGCAGCAGTTTCCCTCCCTCCAGCTTCCAATCGACAGCCAGTTTTCCGTAGTTTGTTTCATATTCCGCCTTTACCCAGGCAAGGTTGCCAGCCGGTTGGGGCCGGATGATGACTCTTTTGAAACCCGGCTGTTCTTCGCAGATATTGATGCCGGCAAGGCTGTTCCACATCCATTCCCCCACGCAGCCCAGGGCAAAATGGTTCCGCGAGTTCATCCCTTCGGGACGCTCGGTATCCGAATTCCAGAGCTCCCAAATCGAGGTGGCTCCTTTCTCCACCATGTACCCCCAGGAGGGATAGGTGACCTGATTGATCATTTCGTAAGCCAGCTCATGATTTCCTGTTGCCGTGAGAACAGGAAGGATGTAACCGGTTCCCAGAAAACCGGTGGTTGGATGGTTGTCCTTCTCCTTCACGTTGGTTACCAGATTGGCGACAACCTGTTCACGCAGCGATTCAGGGGTGATGTGGAACGCAAGCGGCAAGAGGTTGGCGGTTTGGGTTGCACCGGGGTAATTCTGAGTCTGCGGATTCCAGTATTTCCGGTGGTAGGCTGCGGCGATCGCCCCGGCAAGGCCGGCATAGCGGGCTGAGTCGGAGGGGTTGCCCAGAATGGCCGCCATTTTGGACAGCAGCCGGGCGGTATAGCAGAAATAGGCGGTGCCGATGGGTTCCGATGGGGTTGGTTCGACGGCGATCCAGTCGCCGTAGCCGTTCCAGGCCCCCTGCTGCCCCCAAATGTAAATAAGGTTTTCGCTTTTACCCTGCATGTAGTCAACCCACTTTTTCATCACCGGGTAGAACTCCTCCAGGATGCGGGTATCCCCGAAATACTGATAGGTATGCCAGGGAATGATGACGCAGGCATCGCCCCAACCCGGTTTGGAAGGTCCCTCCACCACGATGGCAGGATTCACGTCGTGCACCCATCCCTCCTCGTGCTGTCCGTCGGCGATATCGGTCATCCATTTGGCCCAGAAGCGGTTAAGGTTCATATTGAAATTGGCGGTGGGGGCAAAGATCTGGGCATCGCCCATCCAGCCCAGCCGTTCGTCGCGCTGCGGGCAGTCGGTGGGTACGGTGAAGAAGTTGCCCCGCTGGCCCCAGGTGATGTTCCTGTAAATGGCGTTGATCAGTTGATTGGAGGTTTCCAGCCGGCCGATGAAAGGATCGCTGGTATGGATCACCACCCCTGTAAGGTCGGTCTGGGCCGGTTTTTTCCTGAGCCCGGAGACCTGAACATAGCGGAAACCGTGATAGGTAAAACGGGGCTCCCAGAGCCGGGGTTCGCCATTGGAGATATACAGGTCGGTAGCCCTGGCCGTGCGGAGGTTTTCCTGGGCTATGGTACCGTCGTCGTGGAGCAGTTCGGAAAAACGGAAACGAATGGTATCGCCCGGGTCGCCCTCTGCCAGGAATCGGGCCCAGCCGACCATGTTCTGACCCAGGTCGAAAACATATTCGCCGGGTTGTGGTTCGGTAAGGTTCACAGGGGTGATCTCCAGCTGCCGGCGCAATGCCGGGAACCGGGGACCCGTGAGTTCTCCCTCATAAGAGGCGGCAAGGGCGAAGGCCCAGGCGGAGTCGTCAAAGCCAGGGTCGTCCCATCCGGGCTGCTCCAGATTGGCATCGTAGGTCTCCCCGTGATAGATGTGGTCGTACACGATGGCGGACTCATGCCATTTCCAGGTGGTATCGGTGACAAAGAGCAGGGAGGAGCCCTCCCCTGTTTCCACCTGCAGCTGGGCCAGGCATTTCAGGGGTCCTTCGGCGTATTTCACGCCCCCTCTCCAGCCGAGGCCGCCCGACCACCACATGTTGCCCAGTTCAACGCCCAGGGCATTGCCGCCCGGTTGCAGAAAATCGGTGACATCATAAACCTGATATTCAACTCTTTTCCTGAAATCGGTCCACCCGGGGGTGAGCAAATCGTTGCCTACCTTTTCTCCGTTGATGCGGAACTGGTAACTTCCCAGGCCGGTTACGAAGAGCCGGGCACGGCTGATCGCGCTGCCGGGTATGGAAATCTCCTTCCGCATCCACACCGCCCGCCCGGGACGGTCGGCCGACCGTGCAATCCACTGCGCCTTCCAGTCGCCGGGCGCCAGCAGCCCCATTTCCCAGAAGGCAGGCTCGCTCCAGCCGCTCTCCTCTCCCCCCTGGTCCCAGATTTTAACTTTCCAGCAATAAAAGGCTCCCGATTCCAGGGGTTTGCCCCGGTATTCGACGTGCACCGACTGGTCCGATTCCACTTTACCCGAATCCCACAGGTCGCCCCGGCCGGCGGCGAGCAGCGCCGGATCGCTGGCTACCAGCAGCCGATAGGCAGTCTGGGCAGCCCCACGTCTGGCATCGGAAATCTTCCACTGGAAACGGGGTTGCTCACGGTCTATCCCCAGCGGGGATTCCTGACCCTCACACATCAGATCCTTCACAGCCGCCGGCGACGAAGCCATGTCGCACGACGACGCCCAGGCACCGGCGATAAGCAGCATCCACAAAAACCTTGTCTTCATCTCTTTTAATATAAATGTTCGCTCCACTGACTACCCTGACAGACCCGAATTGCCGGCATCCAATTTCCGTCAACCCTTCCGCAGCCTGATCATTCTCAGGTTGCCCGGTTCCTGCTGCCAATTCCCGATGCGGAACAGCCTGCATCCTTTCCGGCCGATTGCCTTGCCTGCGGAGGCGGAGCGGCGCCCGCCGGAATTCCCGATAAAAAGACAGCCGCCGGATCATACGGAGGCTGCCAGAACCCGGATGGAAAATTCCGGTTTATCGTTTGCTCAGCACCTCCGATTCATACTTCCGGATCTCGGTGATCATATCCATTCCAACCGGGACTCCCGATTTCAGGCAGTAATAATTCCACACGGCCCCGAAAGGTTTTGCCTTCATCAGTTCAAACAGAGCCAGCCGTTCGAAGCTCTTGCCTGCCTCTTCCCATTTCAGGATAACATCGCGAGGCTCCAGCATGGCAATCAGGAAAGCCTGCCGGGCGGCGCGGGTTCCAACCACATAGGCGCCGATGCGGTTGAGGCTTCCGTCAAAATAGTCGAGCCCCACGTTTACACGGTGCAAAGCTTTGGCCCGGATAATCTCGTGCGCTATCAAGTGAATCTCATCGTTCAGGATCACCACATGGTCGCTGTCCCAACGGACTCCCCGCGTGACATGGAGCATCAGCTCCGGCACAAAGGGCAGGATGGCGGAAATCTTGTCACCCACCTGCTCCGTGGGATGGAAATGGCCGTTGTCGAGGGTGATCAGCAAATTGTTACGGGTCGCATAACAGAGATAAAAATCGTGCGACCCTACCACGTATGCTTCGGAACCGATCCCGAACAATTTACTTTCCACGGCATCCTTCATCTGGCTTGCAGGGAATTTTTCAGCAAAGATCTGGTCGAGTGAGTCTTTGAGAAGGGCCCGGTGGCCCAGACGGTCTACCGGCATGTCTTTGGAACCGTCGGGAATCCAGAGGTTATGAACACAGGGGGTGCCCAGTTGTTCGCCCATGGCGGCGCTGATCCTGCGGCAACGTTTGGTGTGCTCGATCCAGAAGCGGCGGTTTTCCTCGTTTTTGCTCGCCAGGGTCCATCCATCGTCGGCCCGGGGATGTGAAAAACAGGTGCAATTGAAATCAAGGCCGATCCCCCGGGCTTTGGCCCAGTCGATCCAACCCTGAAAGTGGCTGACTTCGATCTGGTCGCGGTCTACCAGCCGCCCCCCGAAATCGCCGTAGATGGCATGAAGGCTGAGCCTCTGTTTTCCGGGAAGCAATGAAAAAACCTTGTCGAGGTCGGCTTTCATCTCCTCCATGGTGCGGGCCTTGCCCGGATAGTTGCCCGTAACCTGGATGCCTCCGCCCCCCAACTCCGCATCCGGCCGCTCAAAACCGCCCACATCGTCGGTTTGCCAGCAGTGCAGGCTGATGGCCAGTTCATTCAGTTTCTCCAGGGCGGCATCGGTATCGATGCCCATTTCGGCATATTCCTGCTTTGCCAGCTCGTATGCCTTCAGAATCATTTCCTTGTTCATGTTTCTATGGTTAAATAATAAATTTTATCTATATTGTTGTTTAACAACTATTTAAAATTTCTCCTGAAACATTTGGCAACCATGTACGCTGTCTCAGGGCAGTTACCGGCGGATGCCGTATACATCCACCAATCTGCCATACCGCAGGGGGCTAGATCACTCCAGGTAAAAAACCTCCTCGAGCGGCAGGGTAACGGGCGACTGATCAGGGTTGGTTTCCATGATATCGGCCATGTAGGCCCACCACCGGGCCACTACCGGATGAACCCCCATCTCCTGCGAAGACTGCTCCCCGCTTACCTTTTGCACAGCGAAGAGAATATCAGTCTCCTGGTCCAGGAAAATGGAGTAATCGCTTACGCCCCCCTCCCTGATCAGTAGGGCCAGTTCCGGCCAAATGGCCTGGTGACGCCTGATGTATTCCTCCCGGCAACCCGGTTTCAGCTTCATTTTAAATCCGTACCGTTTCATCGATCCTGTCAGAAATTGATTACAAAAGTTGAGATGATCAGCAACAAAAGTCCGATGATCAGCACCGTCATGGTCTTCCGGGTAACTCCCTTCCATTCTTTCAGGATGATGCCCCAAACATTGCTGAAGGTTACATTCAGCGACATCAGGATGCTCCAGGAGAAAATCATGATGATGCTGCCCTCGGCGAAGAAGCTTTTCCCGATGCTCAGCCCGAAAAACTGGGAGTACCAGAGGATCCCGGCAAGGCTGCAGAAAAGGAGGTTGTTGAGCAGGGTTTTCCGGTCGGGGGTGTGATAATCGCTGAACGTTTTGTTTTTGAAGTTCTGGTAAAGGCAGTAGGCGGCATTGGTAAAAAAGCCGCCGAGGGTGACCATAAAAGTGGCGGGCAGGGTGATGAAGAGTTTGGGTGCCCCCAGGGCGGCGACAGCTTCGGCAACCGGTTTGCCAGCCTCCAGCCCGAAATTGAAGCAGGCGCTCATCACCCCTGCCAGCAGGGCGACCATCAATCCTTTGCCCAGGGCAAAATCCTTGATGGCGGCTCTTTTTTGTTCTTCCGTCATATTCTGCGAGCGAAGGGCGCCGGCATATCCGATGGTGGCGATACCTGCAAGGGCGATGGAAACCGCCACAAGCAACAGGAGCCCCTCCCCTCTGAAAAGGTTCTTGCCTGCCACGAGGGCCGGTATCAGGGTTCCGAAGGCGGAACAGGTGCCCAGTGCAACCGACTGGCCCATGGCAATCCCGAGGTACCGCATGCTGAGGCCGAAAGTCAACCCGCCGATCCCCCAGAGGACTCCGAAACCCATGGCCTTCAGGGCGGCGCTGCTGTTGGCCGACAGGATCCCTCCCAGGGTATGCCCGTCGGGCACTCCCAGCAAAGCCCCCAGAAAGGGGAATACCAGCCAGGCAAAAATCCCCTGGGTGAGCCAGAAACTCTCCCAGGACCAGTTTTTCACCTTGTTGATGGGGACGTAGGAACTGCTTTGTCCGAAACTGCCGATGGCAATGATGACAATGCCCAGGATGGAATGGATCATAACGGGATCTGATTTGGATTATGCTCCCCAAATGTAATTAATCATCCCCACCTTTCCTTGCATTCCGTAAAAATTTGTTGCTTCGCAAGTGTGCTTTTCGGTACATTTGAATAAAAAAAAAGATGAGGGTCATTGATCTCACACATCCCCTGCATTCGAAGATGCCGGTCTACCCGGGCAAGTTGCCGCCTGCCGTTAAAACGGCTGCCACCCTCGAAAAGGAGGGATACAGGGAGCTGGCCCTGGAGATCGACGGGCATACCGGCACCCATGTGGATGCTCCGGCCCATATGCTTCCCGAGGGGCTTACGCTTGACCGGTATCCTGTATCGCGTTTCATCGGCAAAGCCCGGGTGCTCGCCATCGCCCCGGGCAGCCGGACCATAGGCATACAGCAGCTGGAACCGGTTGCCGCTTTCCTACCGCAGGAAGGTTTTCTGCTGTTTAACACCGGCTGGAGCCGTTTCTGGGGTGAAGAGGCTTATCACCGCGGATATCCGGTACTGACGGAAGAGGCGGCCCGCTGGTTAACCGCCCTGCCGGTGAAGGGCATCGGCATCGATGCCATTTCGGTCGATCCCGTCGAATCGGAAGATTGGGCCATCCATCACCTGCTTTTCCGGGCAGGGCTGATCATTGTAGAGAACCTGGTTTTTCCCGGAGGTTTCGGCGAAACCGAAGGGATCTTCTGCTGCTTTCCACTGCCTGTCAGCCACGCCGACGGAGCGCCCGTCAGGGCGGTCTTTCTCTCAGCCGCAACTTCCGGAGACCATGATTTCAAAGATTGAGGGAACAGCCCCTTATCAGTAAAATAACGGAAGCAGGGACCTTCCATTTTGCTATCTCCGGATAGCAAAATGAGGCAGCAGGGATTTCAGCAGCGTGAAAGGAACTGTTCAGCCATGCCCGCTTCAGAGCGGGGGCCGGTCTGTGGGAAAAGGAGATTGCCAGCGGCCTGCAGCGGCTTCGTCCTTAGCCCGGTTCATCCGGATCCGAGCCATCAGTTCCAGTGTCCGGAGACGGTCCTTGTACAGGTTGTGGCTGTTCTGCCTGACAATATCAAGCGCCGCATCCGAGTTTCCCTCCCATCTTCTGCAAAGGTAGACCGGTTCATAGATCCTTCCAATGGCATATTCCCGTGAAATCCGGATGCCGATGGCATAGTCCTCGCCATAGCTGGTGTTGGGGATCAGCAGGGTGCGCAGCAACGGGGTGAAAAATGCCCTCGGGGCGCCCAGCCCGTTGATCCGCAGGGCATTGTTGTGTCCGTTGTCCGGTGTCCACTCCCGGTGGTCGATGATTCCCGGGGGGATCTCCTCCAGCCTGAAATTGACCATCCGGTAGCTTCCCACCACCATAGCACACCCCTCCCGGTAAAAGCAATCCACTATTTTCGCGAGAACCTTTTCGTCGTTGTAGAGGTCGTCGCTGTCGAGCTGGACGGCAAATTTCCCGCATCGGGGATCCATGGCGGCGGTCATCCAGCATCCGCCGATTCCGAGATCGTTTCTTGAAGGAACGATATGAACCACCCGGGCATCCTCACCGGCAAGCCGCTGCAGGATTCCGGTGGTTCCGTCGGTGGAATGGTTGTCGACGACAAGAATGTTGAAGCGGAAAGGGGCCTCCTGGCCAATGACCGAACGGACGGCATCCTCAATGGTTTGCGCCCTGTTTCTGACCGGTATGATCACCGAAGCTTCGCAGGGAAAACCGGGGGCATCCAGGTCTATCCTGCGTGTTACCGGGCTCAGCCATCCGCCGATGGCCTTCAGGTGGCTGGTACAGGCCGCCTCCATTTCCAGCTGGACCTTCCTGTTTTTCGGATCCACGTAATCAAACTGCTTCTCCCCCGACTTGCGGCTGTCGGTTTCTGCTTCGGTATACAGATATTCGGGAATCCGGAAGAGAAGATATTTCTGAGACACCCGGAGCCGTAGGTCATACAGGGCAGCATAGTGGTACCTTGCATCCATTGCTGCGACCGCCTCCAGGAAAGCCTCTTTACGGTACAAAAGCAGCGATCCGAAGTTGAAATCGTCGCGCAGGCTTCCCGGCTGGCAGTCAATGACCGGATTGGGCAGCAGCTGGCCTTCCCGGAGGAGGTAATGATCGGCATACACCATGCCGGCACCGCTCTCCTCCGCCGCCCTGACCATCCGCTCCAGGGCCCAGGGACCCGGCTGCAGGGGAAAGGATTTGGTGTAAAGCAGCAAATAATCGCCCTCCGCCAGACCGGCAATGGCACGCAGTCCTTCGGTGACGGCCAGGGAGGGGTGCCCGGTGGGTATTGCAGTCCCCGGGGAAACCTCTTCAGCCGCCAACTCCTTTTCCATCACATAAACCGGACCCACCAACGGCGAATCCTTCAACGCGTCAACGGTCCGGTTGATATCAGCCGGGGCGCCGGCCGCCAGAAAACAACTGATCGAAGCTATCATTTGCATATTTTCTAATTAACTGTATATCATTTTAATGAAGTTAACAGCCCCGTTCCGGTTCCCCCAACCTTCGGAATCAACTCCGCGTTGCTCCGCAGAAGCTTGCCACGCATGGAGGAAACAACTTGGTCTTTTGTGCCTGTGCACCAGCGTGCTGCGGCACAAAGGTGTGGTGGAAGCGCCATGCCCGTTTCACAAACCTGTACCGCAGTTCCGACTTCTTCAGGGGAATCATTTCCCACCCCTAAAATAGGGAATATCGCCGACACTGCAAACACCGGCTTCGCAGGGAGAGGTTCCTTGACTACTTTCCCGTCCCCGCTTTGGCCGCAAGGATAAGTGGCCGCCGGTTCAGAAAAATTATTTATATTGCATCAAATTCCGAGCATGAAGCCGGGCATCTGCAGGTCGGTAAATCTTTTTGGGTTGGCTGTTTTGACAGGCATAGTCCTTTCAGCCGCTTTTACCTTCAGGCACCCTTGGGGAATTACCGCTTTTTCGGACGATGGCGTGACAGCACTTCCCCTTCGGGAAGGCGAAGCGTCCGTCACCCTGGCTGACAACAACGACCTGCCCGATCCCCTGGTGATTCCCCTGAAAAGGGCCGGCAGGCTTTTCCTGATCGACGCCACCATCGACGGAGTAACCGGCAACCTCATCTTCGACACCGGCTCCAGGAACCTCCTGATCAACAGCACCTATTTCAGGGATCATGTCAGTTCGCGGCAGATCAGTTCCAAAGGGATCACCGGCGATGTCGGCGAGGTAAGGAAGATCAACCTGGGAAAAGTTGAATTTGCTTCGATGGAATTCAGCAACCTGACCGCCGAAACCGCCAACCTGGGGCATTTTGAAAACCTCCGCGGCATCAAAGTGCTGGGGATGCTGGGATTCAGCCTGATCAGGAACCACGAGATCGTTATCGACCCGCTCAGGAACGAACTGAAGCTTTACAAAATAGATGGGGCGGGCCGGCGTCTGAACCACAGCGATGATGCTTTCATTGCCCACCATTCCCAAAAGATTGAAAGCAACCTTCCGGTTCTGTTCCTGAAAGGCCGGATCGGGGGTAAAACTTTGAATTTCTGCTTCGACACGGCCGCAGAAACCAATGTGATCAGCAGCGGAGCAGGCAAAAACGTACTGAGCACCATTACCATCACCCGCCGCACCAGCCTCAAGGGGGCCGGTACAGGCGTCAGGGAGGTCCTGTTCGGGAGAATGAACGATTTCACACTGGGGGAGAAGTCACTGGGAAATATGGAAACCGTGATCACCAACCTCTTTGCGCTGCATGAGGTGTACAACACCCCCATCGACGGAATTCTGGGACAAAGTTTCCTGGAACATGGCATTGTTTGTGTTAATTTTGTGAACCGCCGGGCCGATATCCGGTTCATTGATTCGAACGATCGATGAGAAACGCCCTTTCGATACTGCTGGCCGTAAAGTTGCTGATGCTGAGCCCGGTCCTTCTCCATGCCCAGATGGACCCGGAAAAGGTGTGCCGCATCGAAGGGGAGAAGCTGGTCTTCACGCTGAACCTCAATTGGTCGGAAAAGGAAAAGGAGGAGGTGGCGTTGCTGTTCTCCCTTGACAGTCTTCTGCTGGAGGGTGTTTACAGGGGTTTGTCGTCGGTGGTGGTGGACGGGGAGACCTGGTCGGTCAATAAAACGGGTTCCGGACTGGTGGAAGTGTCGAAAACAATGGGAACAGAGAGCGAAGGCACCGGCCGGTTCAGCGAGCTGATGCCCCTGGTCGACGAGTGGATCCGTTTTCCCGGCAGGGAGGCCGGTACCGGGGCTCATTTCGGCGTCAACAATTTTTCCCTGAGAAACGCTTTCGTTTACGCGGGTTCGCTGGCCCAGTTCTATCTTCATGGATTCAGGTCGGCAAAAAAGGTATTTCTGGCCGGCGATTTCAACAACTGGAGCACCACGGCCACCCCGATGCGTTTCCGGGGGACCGGATGGATGACCGATCTCCGGCTGGAACCCGGGAAATATGCCTACAAGTATGTCGTCGACGGGAAGTGGACCCCCGACCCCTCCAACCTCCAACGGGAGGAAGGTGGAGGCCGGTCGCCCAACTCCTTGGTATACTGCACCAACCACCTCTTTGAACTCCGGGGCTATCCGAAAGCCCGCAGAGTGGTGGTAACCGGCAATTTTCTCCGCTGGGATCCCCGCGGACTGGCTATGACCCAAACCCCCGGGGGATGGGTCCTCCCGGTCTACCTGCGCGACGGAACCTACTCCTACAAATTCCTGGTCGATAACCAGTGGATCACCGACCCCGGCAACCCGTCCGTCCGTGAAGATGCCCACGGCTATCTCAATTCATTCCTTGAAATCGGGGAACCATTTCTGTTCAGGCTCGATGGTTTCACCTCCGCCGGGAAGGTGATCCTTACCGGCAGCTTTAACCACTGGGACGAGCATGAGCTTGTCATGTACAAAACTGCAACCGGATGGCAGCTTCCCTATGTTGTTCCGGCAGGGAATTACGAATACAAATACATCGTCGACGGAACCTGGATGACCGATCCGGGAAATCCTTTTTCTAAGGGCGACGATCCGACCCGCAATTCCTTCATAGCGCTGAGAGCCAACCATCTCTTTGAGACTTCCCGTTATCAGGATGCCAAGGAAGTGCTGGTTACCGGCAATTTTTGCGGCTGGGATCCGCGGGGATACCGGATGGTAAGGAAGGAAGGCACATGGAGTCTCCCCATCTTCCTCCATCCGGGGAAATACCTTTACAAGTTCATCGTCGACGGCAAATGGGAGATCGATCCCGACAACAAGCTGTTCGAAAACAACGAATACAACACTTACAACTCCGTGTTGTGGATCGAGCCAATGATCCGGCAACCCTGAAGAACCCGCTGCGATTTGTTACCCGAACGGGCAGCATGCGCCGGCGGCGGAGGGACGCCGGTTCTTCCCTGTCCGGTCTTTTCTTGCCGGCAGGAGTGGCGGCGGCCGTTTTTTTCCCGGGGCACTGCCGGCTGCAGACCATCCCCGGAACAGAAAACCATGAAACAGCAGGGCTTGTCTTGTCTTCAGATTTGCCCCGGTCATGGGGCAATATGAACGAATCCGGTTATCTTTGCCCACAGGTATAGTAAACGAATCGGTTTTCGCAATGATACTGATTGCTGACAGCGGTTCCACCAAGACGACCTGGTATCTTTCAGGAGAGGCAGGCATCCCTTCCCGGGAAGTTCAAACCCCGGGCATCAATCCATACTACCAGGAAGAAGCGGAGATATTGGCTCTGCTGCGTAAAGAATGGCCCTCTGCCCCGGCTCCTCTGGAGGCTCTCTTTTTTTACGGAGCCGGTTGCGCCCACCCGGAGGTCAACGAAAAAGTCAGGCGGCCGCTGATGCGCTGGTCGGGATGCCGCCGGGTCGAAGTAGGCAGCGACCTGCTGGCAGCCGCCAGGGCTTTATGCGGTCATGCCCCGGGGATTGCCTGCATCCTGGGTACCGGCTCCAATTCCTGTTATTATGACGGCAGGGAGATCGCCGGCCATGTCTCCCCCCTGGGTTTCATCCTGGGCGATGAAGGCAGCGGTGCTGTCATCGGCAGGCAACTGCTGGCCGATGTGCTTAAAAACCAGTTGCCGTCCCGTCTCATCCGCCTTTTCTTCGAAACCTATTCCACCAGCCGGGAAGAGATCCTGGAAAACATCTACCGGAAGCCTTTCCCGAACCGGTATGCGGCATCGTTCACCCGATTCATTTACGACCACCGCGAAGAACCTGCCTTGAAAAACATAGCCATTCAGGAGTTTATCCGTTTTTTCGAACGCAACGTCAGGCAATACGACCAGGCCGGCCATCTTCCCGTCCATTTTTGCGGGAGCATCGCCTTTTATTTCCGGGAGCTTCTGACGGCGGTTACCGGAGCCTTGGGCATGGAAACCGGGAAGATCATACGGGAGCCGATCGGGGAACTGGCAGCCTACCATTTGCAGGTGGGGATGACCAAGGATCCCGGCGGCGGGGAGGGGCAGAACCCCGCATGAAGGTGACGGCAGGATTGACAGGGAACCTGATTAAAAAACAGAACATGGACGGGAACGACAAATTCACCCTAAGCATCACCGAAAGTGCCTCCAGATTCAGAAACCTGGAAAAAATGTCGGTACCGGAACTGATCGCCAGCATCAACCGGGAGGACGCCAAGGTGCACAAGGCTGTAAAGAAGGCGCTGCCGCAGGTTGAGCAGCTGGTGGTCAGGATCGTTGACCGGATGAAATCGGGAGGCCGTGTTTTCTACCTGGGGGCGGGGACCAGCGGCCGGCTGGGTGTGCTGGATGCGTCAGAGCTGCCCCCCACCTTCGGGGTCCCGGAAAACCTGGTCATCGGATTGATCGCCGGTGGCGATGTGGCCCTGCGGAAAGCGGTGGAAAATGCCGAGGATGATCCCGAAAAAGCATGGGAAGAGCTGAAAGCTTTCGGAGTGAACGACAAGGATACGGTGATCGGGATTGCCGCTTCGGGGACCACGCCCTACGTCATTGGGGGGATCCGGCATGCCCGGGAGGCTGGCCTGCTCACCGGCTGCATAACCTGCAACCCCGGGTCGCTCGTTGCCCAGACCGCCGAATTTCCCGTAGAAGCCATCGTGGGGCCTGAATTTGTCACGGGCAGCACCCGTCTGAAAGCCGGAACCGCCCAGAAGATGATCCTGAATATGATCACCACCACCCTGATGATCAAACTGGGAAGGGTGAAAGGCAACAAAATGGTGAATATGCAGCTTACCAATTCCAAGCTGGTGGCGCGGGGAACTCGCATGCTGGCCGAGGAACTGGGGCTGGAAGCCGAAGAGGCCCGCCGGCTGCTGCTTCAGTTTGGTTCGGTAAAAAAAGCAATCGACGGATTCCGCAGGCAATAGAGCCCCCTTATAGGTGCCCGTCACCTCTGACAGCCGGCTTCCCGCCCCGGAAGAGGCCGCCCGCTGCCGATGGAAGCGGCTTGACCCTGCTGGTTCCAGTGGGCCGGAGGTCTCAGGCCTGCTGATCAGCGGAACTGCCGTCCATCAGGGTTGCTCTCTGATCCCGCGGATACCGGGAGGAGAGGAAAGCTTCAGCATCTCGCCGGCCAGATATTCCCGGAACCCCTCTTCTGTTTTCCACTGTTCATTTTCCGGTCCCCAGACGGCGGCAAACCAATGGACCGACGGGCGGCCGTTTTGAGCTTTCTGCGAAACATAATAGGTTTCGCTGATGATGTTGCTGAAGTTCTTATCTTTCACCAACCGGAAACCCAGCGCAAAGAAGTCGATGTCGGTGGTCCTCGCCACCCGGCCCGTCTCCGTTTCCGGAACCCATACCGCCATTCCCAGCTCATCGTTGTTGAGCGACTGCACATCGTGGGTCCCGATGCAGGTAAAGCCGTTTGCGTCGAACCGGAACGGCTCACGGGTCAGCCTGCTGGTGACGATGCCCGTAACAATTTCGGCACCCGGGGGAAGGTTGTTCACGGTGACCTCCGACCGGAACCAGTGTTTACCCGGTGTGATGGAGATCCTTTCGACTGCCTCGAGGGTGTCATTTTCGACACACCAGCCACCATACCGGAGTTCGAAGAGAGAACGCACCGGTCCTTCAGCCAGCTTTACATAATCATAACTGCCGGTACCGCCGAGCCGGTAGAGAGAGTCGTTTTTCAGCAGGGCGATTCCGCCGGACCCCAGGGAGCTGCCGCAGTGAAGGACATCCATCCCCCAGGGGGCCAGCTCATGGTACGAAGGGGTTCCCGGCATTTCCAGGCTGTCGATGATAAGTCCGGGCGTCAGCTTCCCGAAGAGGTCCTTGACGTTACGGCAGTCGAAATAGGTGCGGAATCCGAACTTGTCGTTTTCCCAGTTAACACTTTCTCCCTGCGCAATGATTTGGAATGAATCCTTGCAGGAGGGTGCTGCATAGCGCTCCACTTCCGGGAAGGTTCCGTCGGGTTGGCGGATCCCCAACCTGAGGTTGGTACGTTTTTTAAAGACAGGGTATTCACTCTGCTCCGTGAACGAAAGGATGATTTTCACCGTTTCGGAGGAAGGCAGGTTTACCAGCACGGCGGCCTCGTCCCAGGTACCGTCTCCGTCGAGATCGTCGGCCTGCGAAGGCAGCAGTTCACCGCTTACCCGGAACAGGGGCAATTTGTTGCCCGGGATGGCCAGTTTAGCCGCCACCTGGTTCCTGGTGAACACCAGCAGCTCATCCTGGCGATCCACTGGCAGGTGATTGCGGACCACCCAGCCGGTTTGCTTTTTGCACGATGTGAAGAGCAGTGCCGTCAACAGCATGCCCGTAATCCACCTGTTCATTGGGATAGAATTTATGTTTAACAATGAGCCGTTTGACGCTCCCCGCGGCAAAGCATGGAATCCCGTTTGAGCTTGCAGAGCCCGCCGGCAGGGGCCTTAAGGGGCCTTTCGTACAGGTTCCGGATTACTCCGGAAGGTCGTTTTCGCCTTTCACATAGCCGAAGTTGGCCAGGATGCCGCCATCGACAAAAAGCACATGGCCGTTTACGAAATTGCTGGCCCGGGAAGCCAGGAAAAGGGCTGCATAGGCCACATCTTCCGGTTCCCCCCACCGGCCGGCCGGGGTGCGGGTCATCACCAGGTCGTTGAAAGGATGGTTCCCCTCCCGGATGGGAGCCGTCTGGGCGGTGGCAATGTAGCCGGGGCCGATGCCGTTGACCTGGATGTTGTACTTCGCCCACTCACAGCACATGTTGGCCGTGAGCAGCTTCAGTCCTCCCTTGGCGGAAGCATAGGCCGACACGGTATTTCGGCCGTAAATGCTCATCATGGAACACATGTTGATGATTTTTCCCTCCCGTTTCCGGATCATCCCCGGCGCCACCCGCTTGCTGACAATCAGCGGCGCCACCAGGTCCACCTCAATCACCTGGCGGAAATCGGATACCGGCATGTCGAGTATGGGAATACGCTTGATAATCCCGGCATTGTTGACCAGAATGTCAACAGGCCCCACCTCCCGCTCAATGGCGGAAATGCCTTCCTCCACCTGCTCTTCGCGGGTGACATCAAAAACGAGGGTATAAACCTCCAGGCCCGCCTCCCGGTAAGCCTTCCGGGCAATCTCCAGCCGCTCAATCTGCAAATCGTTCACGCAAATCTTCGCCCCCGCCTTGCCAAGCATAATGCCAATGGCCATCCCTATGCCATGGGTGCCGCCGGTAATCAGGGCCACTTTACCGGTGAGATCAAACAAATCCATCATATGGTCAATCCATTTATGTTCAAACAACTCTGAAAAAACGGCGCTTCCGTCCTGACGGCGAGAGGCTGCCTTACCGGAGTTCATCCGGTTTAACGCCGTCCATGTCGGCATAGTCGAGATTCTCGCCCGCCATTCCCCAGATAAAGGAATAGTTGGCGGTTCCGGCCGCCGAATGAATCGACCAGCTCGGCGACAGCACGGCCTGGCAGTCTTTCATCCAGATATGGCGGGTTTCGCGGGGTTCCCCCATAAAATGGCAAACAGCCTGACCTTCGGGGACATCAAAATAAAAGTATACCTCATTCCTGCGCGAATGGGTATGGGGAGGCATGGTGTTCCAGACAGAGCCGGGTTTCAGCTCCGTCAAACCCATCTGAAGCTGGCAGGTCTCCACCAGCTGATTGATGATCAGCTGGTTGATCTGTCTTTCGTTGGAAGTCTCCAAAGATCCTGTCCTGATCACACGGGCTTTGTCGAAGGTGACGTGGGCGACCGGGAATTCCTTGTGCGCCGGGGCCGAATTCAGGTAGAACCGGGCCGGGGCTGAAGGATCGCGGGAGATGAACAGGACTTCCCTGTTCCCTTTGCCGACATAGAGCGCCTCCTTTTTATGCAATAGATATTCCTTTCCGTCCACGACCACCGACCCGGTATTCCCCACGTTTATGATGCCCAGCTCGCGGCGATCCAGAAAATGGGAGGCCTTCAGGGCATCCACCGTGCCGAGTTTCAAAGGTTCGTCGAGAGGCATGGCCCCCCCCGTAATGAACCGTTCGATATGGGAATAGACCAGGCGGATGTTACCGGGGTCCATGACCTTCTTCACCAAAAACTCTTTCCTGATTCTCCGGGTATCGTAACTCCTGAAATCCTCCGGGTGGTAATTGTACCTTTCCTCAAATATTACTGCCATATTTTCTGTTTTTTTGGTTATTTGCAGACGGGCTTCCGGGCGCGATCCACATCAGCGGGCAAATTCGCCGGGTGAGGCCTCTTTTCGATTGTGACGGGCAGCCGGAAAACCAAGCTTCCTGCAAAGTTAACATTAAAATTGAAACCAGTGGGCAGGCGTCGGGGTTTGGGAGCCCGGAGCAATCAAAGATCGTACCTGTCGACCAGGTAGACCAGCGCCGCCATGGCGGCGCTACCCAGCTGAAGCTCCCTTATGTTGACCTGTTCGAAGGTATCGTTGGCGGAGTGGTGGTAATCGAAATAACGCTGCGGATCGGGGATCACCGATGCCAGAGGGGTTCCGAAACGGCGCAGCGGAGCGATGTCCACGCCTCCGCCGCCGGCGGTGATCCGTGTGATGCCGTAGGGTTCAAAAAAAGCAAGCAGGGGTTTGAATTTCTCCAGCTTTTCCGGCGTAGTGGAAACCCCGATGGCCACGGGCACCAGTGCGCCCCTGTCCGATTCGAGGGCGAAATAGTGCTGTTCCTGTTTTTCCCCGGCCTGGCGTGCATATTCGGCAGCGCCGCGCTGTGCGATCTCCTCGTCCATGAACATCACGGCACGGAGGGTTCGTTTGGGGCGGATGCCCAGTTTGCGGAAAAGCCGCAGCACCTCCATGCTCTGGATGCATCCGGCGCCGTCGTCGTGGGCACCCTCCCCAGGGTCCCAGGCGTCGAGATGACCGCCAACGGTGATGATCTGTTCCGGGTGATGGGAACCCCGGATCTCTCCTATTACGTTGGCGGATATCACTTCGGGATGGGTCATGCAGTCTGTCCTGAACCAAAAGGAAAGCCCGGGATCCTCCCGGAGCCGGCGGCTCAGCAAACCGGCGCCGAGGGTACTTATGGCCACGGCGGGAATCTGCGGCACCCCCTCTGCGTACCGCGTAACACCGGTATGGGGAAAGTTATCCAGGGCGGTGGTCAGGGATCTGACGACCACTCCCACGGCACCGTACACCGCCGCCCTGGCAGGGCCCTGCGTGCGCTGGTCGCCCGCCTGGCCGTATGCCGTAAAAGGATTGGGCAAGGCGGGATCCATTGGCCGGTTGAAAAAGACGATCTTCCCGGCCACCCCCTTGCTGCCCAGGCTGTCGAGCTGGCTAAAGCCGGCGACCTCCACCACCCCGGCGGTAATGCCTCCGGCACCGGTTCCCACCGACATGCCCAGGGCTGTAACGCTGACCTTCTGCTCTCCGGACGATGAACGGATACAGGCCTCCTCTTTTTTTCCCCTGACCCAGCGGGGTACGCTGACAGGCTGCAGGTATACCGAGTCCAACCCCATCTCCTCCATCATCCTCCGGGTGAGGAGAACCGCCCGGGCCGCCGCTTCTGAGCCGGTAACCCGCCCTGGGGCGCTCTTGCACAATGTTCGCAGGTTTTCGTAGGCCGTGCGGTCTGTGAGCGCCTCCCTGAAAAGGGCATCGGTCATGCTCTTTTCCTTCTCCTGCCCCGACAGACTGTTCCATACCGGAAACAACAGAAAAAGGATCGCCAGAAGCTTTTTCATCCTGATTGATTTATGGGTTGAAAATAGAAAAAGTTAGCATACAATTCCGTCTGCCGGAAGATTTTCGCCCACAGCGCGGCTCCGGCTTTCAGGGCGTCTTTTCACCGGTCCGGGGCTTTCGGGAAGCAAGAACCGGACTTTTCGCCCCCGGTTTTTTATTTCTCCGGTTCTTTAACCGGTAATGCTGTTTTGACGCATGGCGGTTTCTTATAATTTTGCATGGTAAACCAATCCGCTTCCGATGATACTGTTTTTCCAAACGCCATCAAATTCGAGGATCGCCGTTCAGATCGCCCGGGAGCTGAACGAAAGGGAACTTTCCGGGCTTTCCTGGCTGTTGGGGAATGCGACCTTGCTGGAAGGCAACTCGTTGGAAGGGTGGTATACCGGGCCCCGGAAAGAGATGGTGACCCCCTGGAGCACCAACGCCGTGGAGATCACCCAAAACATGGGAATCGCCGGCATCATCCGCATGGAAGAGCTGATGCCCGCAGCAGGGCCTGAAATCCCTTATGATCCGATGCTCAGTGCACTGTACCATCATCCGGGGCAGGAGATCTTCGATGTCTCACGCCAGCCCGAACCTGTCAGAGAGATCGGCGACATCGCCGCTTACAACGATCAGGAAGGGCTCGCCCTGAGCAGGGAGGAGATCGCCTACCTGGAAAAGGTGGCCGCCGCGCTGGGCCGCAAACTGACCGACAGCGAGGTATTCGGCTTTTCGCAGGTAAACTCGGAACACTGTCGCCACAAGATCTTCAACGGCACCTTTCTCATCGACGGGAAGCGCCGGGAGCATACTCTGTTCCAGCTGATCAAACGGACCTCGCAGGTGAACCCCAATAAAATCGTGTCGGCTTACCGCGATAACTGCTCTTTTGTACAGGGGCCGCAGGCCGAACTGTTTGCCCCGCGGAGGCAGGACATCCCCGACTGGTTCAGGGTAACCGAAATCGAAACGGTATTATCGCTGAAAGCGGAAACCCACAATTTCCCTACTACGGTAGAGCCGTTCAACGGAGCATCGACCGGCACGGGCGGGGAGATCCGGGACCGTATGGCGGGAGGGAAAGGGAGCTTTCCCATTGCCGGGACGGCTGTTTACATGACCTCATATCCCAGGCTGGAGAAGGGGCGCCCCTGGGAGGATGCCCTGCCCCCCAGGGCCTGGCTCTACCAGAGCCCCGCAGAGATCCTCATCAAGGCGTCGAACGGAGCCAGCGACTTCGGCAATAAATTCGGACAGCCTTTGATCTGCGGCTCGCTGCTCACCTTCGAGCATTTCGCGCAGGGGGTAAAATATGGCTTCGACAAGGTGATCATGCTGGCGGGAGGGGTGGGATTCGGCCAGAAAAAAGACAGCCGCAAGGCCGAAGCTTCCGCGGGCGACCAGATCGTTTTGCTGGGGGGCGACAATTACCGGATCGGTATGGGGGGAGGTGCCGTATCCTCGGTGGCCACGGGCGAATATGAAAACAGCATCGAGCTGAACGCCGTACAACGCGCCAACCCGGAGATGCAGAAAAGGGTGTACAATGCCATCCGCGCCCTGGCGGAAACGGAAAACAACCCCATCCTGTCGATCCACGACCACGGAGCCGGAGGCCATCTCAACTGTCTGTCGGAACTTGTGGAACCGGCCGGTGGAAAGATCGACACCTCCAGGCTTCCCATCGGTGATCCCACGCTATCGCTGAAAGAGATCATCGGCAACGAATCGCAGGAACGAATGGGGCTGTTGCTTCGTCCAGGGGATGTGCCCCTGCTGCAAAGAATTGCCGAACGGGAAAGAGCCCCGTTTTACCTCATCGGGGAAGCCACCGGAGATCTGCAGTTCACGATCGAAAACCGCAAAACCGGGGAAAAAGCGATCGACTGGCAGATGGCCTACCTGTTCGGGGAGCCTCCGCGCACCCTTCTGGAGGACCAAACCGGCAGTCCGCTGTCGGAACCGCTGGTATACGAAGCGGAGAGAATCGGGGATTACCTGCACGATGTGCTCAGGCTGGAGTCGGTAGCCTGTAAAGACTGGCTGACCAACAAGGTGGACCGGTCGGTTACGGGTCGGGTGGCCAAACAACAATGCACGGGGAGGTTGCAGCTTCCGCTGAACAATGTGGGGGTGGTGGCGCTTGATTACCGCGGTTATGCAGGCATTGCCACCGCGCTGGGCCACGCTCCCGCCGCAGGACTGATCAGTGCCGCCGGCGGTTCGCAGCTCGCCATTGCCGAGGCCCTCACCAACATTGTCTGGGCCCCCATGCCCGACGGAATTCGCAGTGTCTCGCTCAGCGCAAACTGGATGTGGCCTGCGCGCAATCCGGGCGAGAATGCCCGTCTTTACGAAGCGGTGGAAGCCGCCAGTGACTTTGCCTGCCGGCTGGGCATCAACATCCCGACCGGTAAAGACTCGCTCTCCATGACCCAGAAATACCCCGGCGACACAGTCATGGCACCGGGAACCGTCATAATCTCCGCCTCGGGTGAAGTTACCGACATCCGCAAGGTGGTGGAACCGGCAGCCGTGAGCGACCCTGCCTGCCCCTTCCTGTTCATCGACTTTTCCTTTTGTCCCCGGGCTCTCGGCGGAAGCGCCTTTGCCCAGACACGGAACCGGCTGGGAAGCGAAACCCCGGCGGTGAGCGACCCCGGCCGTTTCGCCGACGCCTTCAACGCCCTTCAGGAGATGATCGGAAAAGGGTGGATTGCCGCCGGGCATGACACCGGCCCGGGAGGACTGATCACCACCCTTTTGGAAATGTGTTTCCCGGATAATAACACCGGCATGGACCTCGACCTCACCCCGATGAAGGAACCCGACCTGGTCCGGCTTCTCTTTTCCGAAAATCCGGGAGTCGTCGTCCAGTGCAGCAATCCGCTCGCCGCCGTGGAATTTCTGACCCGCCGGAAGGTGGCCTTCGTCCGCATCGGACAACCCGCCGCAGACCGGAGATTCCGCCTCCGCAACGGAGAAACCCTTCTGGATCTTGATATCGACCGTCTGCGCGACGAGTGGTTCCGTACCTCCTGCCTCCTGGACAGTAAACAATGCAGCCAGGGGATGGCTTTGGAACGCTACCGCAACTATCCCAGGAATGAGCTCAGCTTCCGCTTCGGCGCCTTTACGGGAAAAAACGCCTCTTACGGCATCGATGCGGGGCGGAGGCATCCTTCACCGGCCAGGGCAGCCATCATCCGCGAAAAGGGAGTCAACGGAGACCGGGAAATGGCCTGGATGCTCTACCTTGCCGGTTTCGACGTCAGGGATGTCCACATGACCGACCTGATCACCGGCCGTGAAACGCTCGAAGAGGTGAGCCTGATTGTTTTCGTAGGCGGCTTTTCCAATTCAGACGTGCTGGGGTCGGCCAAGGGGTGGGCAGGCGCCTTCCGTTACAACGACAAGGCAAGGAATGTACTGGAAAAGTTCTACGACCGGCCAGACACGCTGAGTCTGGGCATATGCAACGGCTGCCAGCTGATGATCGAACTGCACCTGATCGATACGGGCAGCCGCCCGGCACCCGCCATGAAACCCAACGACTCGCACAAGTTCGAGTCGGCCTTTCTGAACGTGGACATCCTTCCTTCACCTTCGGTAATGCTGCGGAACATGGAAGGGATGCGCCTGGGGGTCTGGGTAGCCCATGGGGAGGGGAAATTCTGCCTGCCGGGGGGAGAAGGAACCTGTCACATCCCCGTGAAGTACAGCCGCAGCTTTTACCCTGCCAATCCCAACGGCTCCGATTATGATGCAGCAGCCATCTGCAGCGCCGACGGGCGCCACCTGGCCATGATGCCTCATCTGGAAAGGGCTTTCCGCCCCTATCACTGGGCTTATTACCCCGGGGAGAGGAAAGACGACGAAATCACGCCCTGGATAATGGCATTTGTGAACGCCCGCGAATGGATCCTTGGCAGCAAAGGGCAGCCGCTGTAGCAGAAGGGGCAGCCGGCATTAAAAGAGTTTGATCACCTCACTTCCCGCCAGCAGAAAGGCACCGGTGCCATACACCTCCCAGCTGTCTGTGGAGAAATTTTTCCGGGGGTCATAGCCAATGGGCTGAACCCAACCCACCCTGCCATCCGGCCTTACCAGCCCCACAAGTCCTGCCCATGCTTTTTTCACAACAGGCAGATAGGCCTCACCGTCGAGGATTCCGTTGTTGATGCCCCAGGCAAGGGCATAGATGAAAAAACCGGAACCGCTGGCTTCGCCGCCCGGATAGGAAGCCGGATCGAGGAGGCTGGCACGCCAGAGGCCGTCGGGCTGCTGAAGGGAGGCCACGCGGGCGGCCATCTCCCTGAAATGCGCCAGATAAAAAGGACGTGTGGGATGATCGCCCGGAAGCTCCTTCAACAGGCGCACCAGACCGCCCATGACCCATCCGTTGCCCCGCGACCAGAAAATTTTCTTTCCGTTGGCTTCGCTGCGCCGTTCAATTCCCGGTTCATCCCACCTGAATTGAAGATCCCGGGCATACAGATGCTCCTCCCGGTCGTAGAGCATCTCATAACACTCCCTGAAGAGGCTGTCGGTCAGCGACAAAAGGGCGGGATCACCGCGTGTGACGCCCAGTTTCACATAGGCGGCCGGGGCCATGAAAAGCGCATCGCACCACCACCAGGTGATCCGCTGGATTCCAGTCGCCGGAAAGGGGGTCTTGCGGAATTTTTCCATGGTCTGGACAAAGGGTTCGATCATCCGGGATTCCTTCTCGATCCGGTAGAGGTCAACGTAGGTCTGGCATATGGCATGATCGTCGGCATGGTGCAGCCGGGGACCCGGTTTCCAGTCGTTGGCCTCTCCCATCGACAGCAAAGCTTTATAAAGCTTGTGCGACTCGGTAGTCTCCCAGGCTGCAAACAGCCCGGCGTAAAAAGCCCCGTTGGTCCAGTCGGTAAGCTTGTGTTTCGGATTTTTAAGCTGCCATGCGGCGCTCTTTTTCATCATCCGCTGGATACAGGCATCGCGGTACAGACTCTTCGAAGGGGTTCCGCCCCCCACAAAGGCTGCAGGCAGAAAGACTAAACAGCAAAAAACTACAATGCGTCTCATAGGTATGGCGTTTCGTTGTGTTGGCCTTCCGTCAGACCGGAGCCTGCATTTTATCGCTTCCGAGACCCTGTTCGGGCAGACGGTCCCGGCGTTTACTTCTAAGCCTCCCGGAAAGCCGGCGGCCGCAAAAGACTTCAGCGCTTACCAGGCCTGTCATAAAGGCCGCGCAACCATGATCCCCGTGGCCGATTTGCTTTTCTTCAGATATTCTTCAAGGGTTTCATCGGAAAGGAGCACTTTTCCCTCCCGGGAACTGGCATGGATGAAACGGAACCTCCCGCCGACTTTCCAGAGAATAACCACATGCGAAACATCCAGCCCCTCCATGTTGGTGCGAATGCCCGCAATATCCCCATCTTTCAGCAATCCCTCGCAGGCAGCAATCCGGTTTTTGGGAATATACCAGGCCATGCGCCCGCTGATCCCGCTTTCAATTCTGCGGAGGGAGTCTGTGAGCCAAGGACTTGCGTCCAGGGCAGAATACAAAGCCTGATTGGAACTCATGAAATGGACCCTGTTGGGAACCAGGGTATGGGCGATCTCCTGCGAAACATCCCTCACGATCCCCTTTTCTCCGTTGTTGTATATCCAATCGCTGAAATAATGGAGACGGGACAGATAGCCCTGGCGTATTCCGTCGCGGTAGCGGATCTTTTCCAATTGAAGGACAAACTCTTCAAAGCCGGGTTTTTTCATCTGGAGGGTACGCGCGAGAGCCAGGCAGTTTTCCGCAAAGGTGGTGCAATCCATCTCCCTGAGGTTGATGACCATGTGTTCTTCCGGCCCTTTCTCCAGGGTATGGGCTGCATATGGAACATCCATGAACAGGGAGGCCACCCTGATAACCCGTTCGCCGGTGGGGAGATCTTCCTCATGCCGGAGCTGATCCAGGATCTTCTCCGCAATTTCCCTGTCCCTGGCATCCATGATCCGGGGAGGCTCGGGATTCGGGGAATGGCTGCCCCCGCAGAAGGCGGAAAACAGGCCAATCCAGACGACAACCAGAAACCTGAGTTTTTTCATACAGAAACAACCCACATTGTAAGGAAAACAACCTTTACTTCCCGCAAGATCCCCCGCATGCGGGCAGCCCGAACCCTTTCCGGCGGGCACCGTAAATATAAGAAAAATGAAAGTTCAGGCTTCACAAGGCTTGATTATTTGGCACAAACAGGATGTTTGGTCCCGGCCGGCAGGTTCAGGACCAGAGGCAGGGTTTCCCCTGGTGCCGGCAGTCCCCGCCAACAAAGGCCGGGCGTTATCCGGGCCTGGAAGAAACGGCGGCAGCACCCCCCCCGCCAGGAGGTCATCCGCCCTGTGATGGTTCGCCCTTCAGAAGGTCAATCCCTCCAGAAGGCTGCGATAAATGGCATATCCCTGCCGCATTTCCTCTTTAAAGATGAATTCCCCGGCGGTGTGCGACCGGGCCGAATCACCGGGTCCGATTTTCACCGAAGGCCAGGGCATCAGCGCCTGGTCGGAAGTGGTTGGCGAACCGAAACAATTCAATCCCAGGGTTTTCGCCCTTGCCACAAACGGATGGGTTGCTTCAATCCCGGAAGCGTTCAGCCGCAGGGAACGGGGTTTCACCTCCGAGCGGACCATTCCGGCCAGGATTTCAAATGCCTCCCGGTTCCGATAATATTCGTTGGTCCGCACATCCACCACGAAACGGCAGGTTTCTGGCAGCATGTTATGCTGGATTCCGGCTTCAATCTGGGTTACGGTAGCTTTCACCTCCCCGAGCAGGGAAGAGACCTTTTCAAAACGATAATTCCTGATTATCTGAATATCGTCGATGGCTGCGTACAGGGCGTTGAGGCCTTCAGCGCGGGCGGCATGGCCTGCTTTTCCGCGGGCTGTGCAGTCGAGTACGAGGAGCCCCTTTTCGGCAACGGCCAGCTCCATGCGGGTGGGCTCCCCTACGATGGCAAAATGCACCTCCGGCAAGAGATCCCTGATGGATTCAAAACCTCCCGCACCCGAATTCTCCTCTTCTGCGGTGGCTGCAAAGACCAGGCTGAAAGGCAGGTCGCGCCGGTCGTCGAAGTGCAGGAAGAGTGCCAGGAGGGTGATCAGGGAAGCTCCGGCATCGTTGCTTCCCAGCCCGGTGATCCGGTCCCCCTCTTCCAGCGGCGTGAAGGGATCGGTTTCCCAGCCGGCGGCCGGCGCGACCGTATCGATGTGTGAATTAAGCAAAACAACCGGCTTGCCCGGGTCGAACCACCGGTTGAAAGCCCAGCTGTTGTTGCCGGATGTATGAATCTCCACATCCCGGGATGCCAGAAAGGAACGGATCAAAGCGGCGGCCTGCTCTTCCCTCCCGCTCAGCGAAGGGGTGGCTATCAGCCTCTTCAGCAAATTATAGTATTCCTCCATTTGGGTAATAAATCAGTGGGTTCGGCAGCGGCGGAGCTATGATGGGGGCTCCTGTTTCCCGGAGGTCACCAATTTTCGCGACCTGACAGCAAAAAAGGCGGACAAAGCAAGGGCGATAACCAGAAACAGGGCAATAAAAAGCGCCGGGGGCAGCGGGACAGGTTCTCCGCCGGCATAGGAATGAAGCCCTGAGAGGTAATAATTGACTCCGAAGAAGGTCATCAGTACCGAGGCAAAGCCGATTAGCGACGCCACGCTGAGGGCATACACTCCCCGGAGCAGAGGGATCCGGTGCATGTGGGCGACAAACCCATAGACCAGGATGGTCACCATGGCCCAGGTCTCCTTGGGATCCCAGCCCCAGTAGCGGCCCCATGATTCATTGGCCCATACCCCGCCCAGGAAGGATCCTACCGTGAGCAGGAAAAGACCTGCGGTGACGGTCATGCCCAGAATCAGCTCCATTTCGCGAAGGGTAAGCTCAATGCGGGATTGGTGCTTCCCGGACCGTACAAGCAGCAGAACCAGGTTCAGCAAACCCGCCAGGGCTGCCATGGCAAAAAAACCGTAACTGGCCGTAATCACGGCAACATGTATCACCAGCCAGTAGGACTTGAGCACCGGCACCAGGTTGGTGAGCTCGGGGTTCATCCAGCTCATGCCGGCAACCAGCAGGGAGATACCCGACAGGAGCGTGGTAATCGCCGGGGTCATAGGCGACCGGGCGGCAAAAACCAGCCCGGACAGACAGGTGGCCCAGCTGATATAAAGAAGGGTCTCATACCCGTTGCTCCAGGGCGCATGGCCGGTAATGTACCAGCGGACGGCCAATCCCGCCGTATGGAGGGCAAACAAAAGACCCACAATCCACAAACCCGCCCGGCCGGTCACGGCAGGCAGCGGCCGGGCGGAGAACAGACGGCCCAGCTGGAAGGCCAGCATCGCAAGCCCCAGAATGAGGTACAGCCTCGATAAAAGGGTGTACAGGTTAAAATTGACATAGAATATTTCCAGCCTGATCTTCCTTATTGACGGATAAAGGGTTCTGCCTGATGTTTTCTGGTTGGTTTTCAGCTGGTCCAGTGCCTGGTCGGCATCGCTGTAATCGCCCGTAACCATCCCCGATTGCACGGCGCTCACATACCGGCTGAATACCGTCCGGGAAAAAGCTGCCACCTCCTGGTTGTCCGATTGCAGGGCATCGGGAAGGGAAAGCCATTTAAGGGAAGAATCCCCCGGAAGGGGAAACAGGGTGAGATAGTTCCCGTTCATCCAGCTTATCAGTACATTAGCCCTTTCATCCACATTGATGATCTCCTTGTCGAACCGGTTTCTGGCCGCCGGATTCTTGGAATAAGCCTCTTCCACCTGTTTGCGGAGTTTATAGGTTCCGGTGGATGGATCAAGCAGGTCGCCGACCGATACATATCCGCCGGCAGCCGAAGGGAGAAGGCTTCTGACAGGTTCCGCCACCCGGATCAGAGGCTGGTGCTGCCATCGTTCGGGGTTCACGAGGATTTCGAGCATTAACTGCACCGGTTCCCTGCCCTCCAGCTTATTGGCGCGGGCGACCTTTCGCAGGATTTCCGAGGCCATCGTATTGACCGGTTCAATCCTGCCGTCGCTGTTCTGAAGCAGCAGTTCGCCGAACTTTCCGGCATGCGGGAGGGAAACAGGCTGGTCATGCGCTTCGCCAGCGGCCCGGAGGGACGAAACCAGCAACAACAGGAACAAAGGCAGGAGATAGAGCTTTTTCCTTTCGGCGGAAAGCCGCGCCAGCTGCCTGCCCAGGCTTCTGAACCTGGAACGGCGGCTGAAAAGGGTCAGTACCATCCCCGCCGTCATAAGCGCATAACCGCAATAGGTAACCGGAGTTCCCACCGGATCGGCATTCACCGAAAGGATGGTCCCCTTTTCGTCGGGATCGTACGAAGACTGAAACAGCCGGTAACCCTTGTACTTCAAAATGTTGTTCATGAAAATCCGGAAGGGCAGCCGGGGATCGCCGCCTTCGCCGGTGAGGGTAACTTCGCTGGCGAACGACGAGGGGGAACGGGAACCCGGATAGCGTTCGATCTGGAAATCATGGAGGCGCAGGGTAAAAGGCAAAGGACGGATCAGTGATCCGTAGCTGACCGAAAGGGTTATGCTGTCGAGGCTGATGATCACAGGAGTGCCGGCAACTCCTTTTCTGCCGAGAATATAAAACTCCTTCCTGTCGTTCTCCGTATGCAAGGCCATGCGAAGTCCGTCGGCCGTTCCTTTGCCCGCCTCGTCAGGATTCATGCCCAGGGTTACTTTTCCGCGTGCCATATACTCTTTGAGAACAAAAGCTGCGTCGCCGCTCCGGTAAATGGTTTTGACAGCCAGGGGGTGCCACTCGCCCGGGAGCAGCTTCTGCATGGCGGCGCCACCCATACCCGCCGACAGCACCGTATCGGAAGCCATAAAAAGGAGGGTTCCGTTTTCGGCGGATATCCGGATGCCGGCCGAATCCTCCTGCAGGTTGAATCCGAAGAGCAGGCTGCCGATGGCCCGGCTTTGGTTTTCCCTCAGCACAAAATCAACACCCGGATTGTCGCCCCCGACCGCAAAAAGGGAGAGCAGGGGCTCCCCTTCCGGGTCTCCGGCGGCCATTTCCGTTGCCGAGGGCACATAAGCCAGGTTTTCAAGAACAACCTTTTTCCCACCCGGGTGGAGCGTCTCCCGGAATCGGTTGGCCGTATAGGGGGAGAAAAGGACCTTGCGTTCCGCCCGCAGGGTGTCGCCGTACCCGTAAACCACCACCGACACATAGGCCGACTCCGTGATCATGCTGTCGGTTTGTTCCCCTTCCCGGATGTGAAGGGTTCCTTCGCTTCCCGTGTAACGGGTAATGGCAGCCCCAGCCAGGATCAGAAGAAAGGAGAGGTGAAACAAAGCAACAGGCCACCGGTCGCGCGTCAGAAGCCGGTTGACAAAAATGCTGCCTGCCAGGTTGAGGGTCAGCAGAGACAGCAGGATCTCCATCCACAGGGCATTGTACACGAGGATCCTGGCGGTGGCAGTTCCATAACGGCTCTCGATAAAGGTGGCATAGGCAATGCCGAGGGCGAACAGCAGCAACAGGAATGCCGTGGATGGCATGGCGAAAAAAGAGGCGGCCTGTTTTTTCATGGTTCAGCAATCAGGAAGGTGGGATGGTATGACCGCTGGCGGGTTGCCTGCCGGCCGGCAGGATGCAGCGGAGGGGATGCGGCCTGGTATACGGAATGTGGAATCCATGGCAAAGGGATGCGGAACGTTAATATTCTCCCCATTCCTTCACGGAGAGATCTTCGGGTTCGTATTTGCAGATGGCATAGATAAAGGCACTGGCAAGGCGGGCATTGGTAATCAGCGGGATGTTGAAATCGACGGCCATGCGGCGTATCTGATAGCCGTTGCGGAGTTCCCTGCGGGTGAAGTTTTTGGGAATATTGATCACCAGATCGATCTTCCCCGTGCGGAGGTAGTCCAGGGTATTGGGATGGCGGTCTTGCTCGTCGGGCCAGTGAAGAAGTTGGTTTTCAACGCCGTTGTCCGACAGGAAGCGGTGGGTTCCTTCGGTGGCATGCAAAACGTAGCCCCGTTCCCGCAGCATCCGGGCGCTGGACAGAAGTTCGATCTTGGAACGGGAGGGCCCTGAAGAAACCAGGATGTTTCTGCGGGGGATGGTATAACCCACCGACAGCATCGCCTTCAACAGTGCTTCGTAAAAATTGTCGCCTATGCAGCCTGCCTCTCCGGTTGAAACCATGTCCACTCCCAGCACGGGATCGGCGTTGAGCAACCGGGCAAAGGAAAACTGGGGGGCCTTTACTCCCACATAGTCGAGTTCAAACAGCGACTTGTCGGGTTTGGCTACCGGAACGCCCATCATGACCCGGGTAGCTATGTCGATCAGGTTCAGCTTCATAACCTTCGAAACGAAGGGAAAGCTGCGGGAAGCCCGGAGGTTGCATTCGATGACCTTGATGTCGTTGTCGCGGGCCAGAAACTGCATGTTGAAGGGGCCGGTAATCCGCAGGGCGCGGGCAATCTCCCTGGATATCCGTTTGATGCGCCGGATGGTTTCCACATAGAGTTTCTGGGGCGGAAACACAATGGTGGCATCGCCCGAATGGACGCCGGCAAACTCGACATGCTCCGAAATGGCATAGGCAATCATCTCCCCGTGGTCGGCCACCGCATCGATCTCAATCTCCTTGGCCTGTTCGATGAATTCGCTGACCACCACGGGATGTTCCTTCGACACTTCAACGGCCCTATCGAGGAAATGCTCCAGCTGATCATCGTTCGAAACAACATTCATGGCAGCCCCGGAGAGCACATAAGAGGGACGGATCAGCACGGGGTAGCCCACCCGGCTGATGAAAGCCCGGATGGCTTCCAGGCTGGAGAGCTTGGCCCAGCGCGGCTGATCCACCCCCAGGCGGTCAAGCAGGGAGGAGAACTTGTCGCGGTCTTCCGCCCTGTCGATATCGACGGGCGAGGTTCCCAGCACCTGCACATGACGGCGGTGCAGCTTCATGGCCAGATTATTCGGGATCTGTCCGCCCATGGAAACCACCACACCCCGGGGCTGTTCGAATTCCACAATGTCGAGTACCCGTTCAAAGCTCAGTTCCTCAAAATAGAGCCGGTCGCAGGTATCATAGTCGGTACTGACCGTTTCCGGGTTGCAATTGACCATGACCGACCGGTGCCCAAGGTCGCGGAGGGTTCGCACGGCATTCACCGAGCACCAGTCAAACTCCACGGAACTGCCGATACGGTAAGCCCCCGACCCCAGCACGACCACCGATTCACCGCTTTTTTCCGCCGGTATGTCGTCACCGATGCCGTTGTAGGTCATGTAGAGGTAATTGGTAAGTGCGGGGTACTCACCGGCCAGGGTATCGATTTGCCTGACGACGGGGACGATGCCGAGCATCTTCCGGTATTCCCTGATGGTCAACAGGTTCTCTTCAATCTGGGTATGGAGGTCTTTCATCACCAGCCGTGCTATCTGGAAATCGGAGAAACCCGACTGTTTGGCCTGGCGAAGAAGGGAGGCAGGGATGGCCCCGGGAGAATGGCAGCCCGCCAGCCGGTTACCGAGGTTCCAGATGTTTTTCAGCTTATGGAGGAACCAACGGTCGATCCGGGAGAGGCGGTGGATGTCGTCGACCTGGTAGCCGGCCTGAAAAGCGGCGGCAATGGCAAAAAGACGCAGGTCGGTGGGATTGGCGAGCTCCTCCTCGATGGTTTCAGGGGGCAGCCGGAGCCTGTTGGCCACGAAACCATGCATGCCGATGCCCACCATGCGGATTCCCTTCTGGATGGCCTCTTCAAAACTCCTTCCGATGGCCATAATCTCACCGACGCTTTTCATCGAACTGCCGATCAACTTTGACACATGGGAGAATTTATTCAGGTCCCAGCGGGGAATCTTGACCACGCAATAGTCGAGTGCAGGTTCAAAGCAGGCGGTGGTAACACGGGTCACGCTGTTTTTAAGTTCGTGGAGCCCGTAGCCGAGGCCCAGTTTAGCGGCCACGAAGGCAAGAGGATAGCCTGTGGCCTTGGAGGCGAGGGCGGAAGAGCGCGACAGCCGCGCATTGACCTCGATAACCCGGTAATCTTCCGAATCAGGGTCAAGTGCAAACTGGACATTGCACTCACCGACCACGCCGACACGGCGTATTATGCGGATAGCCAGCTCCCTCAGCGAATGATATTCGCGGTTGTCGAGGGTCTGGGAGGGAGCCACCACAATGCTCTCCCCGGTATGAATGCCCAGCGGATCGAAGTTCTCCATATTGCACACGGTGATGCAATTGTCGAAACGGTCGCGAACCACCTCATATTCCACCTCTTTCCATCCCTTCAGGGATTCTTCGACCAGAATCTGAGGGGCGTAGGAAAAGGCCTTGCCTGCCAGGGTTCTCAGTTCTTCCGCGTTGGTGCAGAATCCGCTGCCCAGGCCGCCCAGGGTATAGGCTGCCCTGATGATCAGGGGAAAACCCAGCCGCTCCGCGGCCTCCAATGCCTGATCAAGGCTGGTGGCGGCAATGCTTTGAGGGGTTTTTACGCCGATGCCGGAAAGCATCCGTACAAAAAGCTCCCGGTCTTCGGTTTCCATGATGGCTTCGACAGGGGTTCCCAGCACATCGACTCCATATTTTCCGAGAATTCCCTGCCGGAAGAGTTCCACGCCGCAGTTAAGGGCTGTCTGACCGCCGAAAGCAAGCAGTATCCCCTGGGGACTCTCCTTTTGAATTACCTTCTCCACAAAAAAGGGATTCACCGGAAGGTAGTATATTTTATCGGCAATGTCGGGAGAGGTCTGGATGGTGGCAATGTTGGGATTGATGAGCACGGTATCAATGCCCTCCTCTTTCAGGGCTTTCAGGGCCTGTGATCCGCTGTAGTCGAATTCGCCGGCCTCCCCGATCTTCAGCGCACCCGACCCCAGCACCAGCACCTTTTTCATACCAGAACGAATCATAGGCTATTCTGCTGCTTTTCTATGGAACGGATAAATTCGTCGAAAAGGAATTCGGTATCCATCGGGCCGCCTGCTCCTTCAGGATGAAACTGAACGGAGAAGAAAGGTTTTTCGCGGTGCCGGATTCCTTCGTTGGTCTGATCGTTGACATTGACAAACAGGGGTATCCAGTCGGGAGGCAGGGTTTCGGGCAAAACGGCATAGCCATGGTTCTGGGAGGTGATGTGGCAGGTGTCACTGCCACAAAGCAACACTGGCTGGTTCTGGCTGCGATGGCCGAATTTCAGTTTGTAGGTTTCTGCACCGGCGGCGCGGGCAAGCAACTGGTTTCCAAGGCATATGCCCATGATGGGTTTCTCCCCCCCGAGGGCATTCCGGATATGGCCGATGGTCTCCGTACACATGGCAGGGTCGCCGGGTCCGTTCGACAAAAGGATGCCGTCATAATCCTCCTGCGAGAAATCGTAATCCCAGGGCACCCGGATCAGGCTGGTATCCCTTTTTAAAAGGCATCGCAGGATGTTGTTCTTCACCCCGCAGTCCACCACCAGTATCCGGTGACGGCCCTTTCCGATGATGCTCCTTCCGGGGGTGCTGACCCTGGCCACCAGATTCTCGCGGTTGGGATCGCAGAAGTCAACGGAGGACCCTTCGAATTGAATTTTTCCCAGCATCGACCCCCGGGTGCGCAGCATTTTGGTCAGCGTACGCGTGTCGATGCCCGTAAGTCCCGGTACCCGGCTGCGCGCCAGCCACTCCGAAAGGCTCATCCGGGCATTCCAGTGGCTGAAGTCGAAGGAGTAATCGGCAACAATCAATCCCGCAGCCTGGATCCGATCCGATTCCCAGGGCGGAAACAATCCGTTAAGGCCTTCGGGAACACCGTAATTGCCGGCCAACGGGAAGGTGGAAACCAGAATCTGACCCGCGTAGGAGGGATCGGTCAGACTTTCCGGATAGCCGGTCATTCCTGTATAAAAAACCACTTCTCCGGCCACAGCTCCCCGGAAGCCGAAAGAACGTCCTTCAAAGGCGGTTCCGTCCTCCAGAACCAGCCATCCTTTCCGTTCCCCGATCCCTTCCCTCTCCATATTGACGACCCCTGGTTTGCGGAAACTGCCTGCGAGCCTCCCAACCGTGCCCGTATGTTAAGTTTTCCGCCGCCTCAAAAATAGTAAATTCGCCACGATCTGCATCCTTTTATAAAAAATGTATATTTTTGCATTCATAATTGCATATCTATCCGGCAATGAAACGAAACAGCGACAGGCAGGAGGTTATCAGGCAGATGGTTGCCTCGGGGCGCGTGGGGAGCCAGGAGCAGCTGTTGCGGATGCTCCGCGAGAAGGGGGTCACCCTTACGCAGGCTACCCTGTCGCGCGATTTGAAAAAGATGGGCATTTTCAAAATTCCCGACGGCGGCGAGGGGTATGTATACATTGTGCAGGAAGGGATTACCCTGCAGAAGAACGAACAACAGCTCCGGGTCAATTATCTGGCAGAAGGATTCAGGGGCATCCGTTTCTCCGGCAACCTGGCCGTGATCCGCACCCTGCCGGGGTATGCCAGCAGCATCGCAGCGGTGATCGACCGGGCCGATCTGCCGGAGATCCTGGGGACCATTGCCGGTGACGACACCATTCTGATTGTTCAGGAGCAGGGCACCCCCCCCGGGCAACTGCTGCGCCGACTGGTACGGATCATGCCCTATCTGGAGTTTAAAATCGGAAGATCCAAAGAGTATGAAGACATTAAGCAACATAACGGTTGAGGTAGCGTCAGAAAAGCATCTTCCCTACGTGGAGATCATCAACGACACCATTGATGCCGCCGCCAAACAGCGCGGCACGGGGATTGCCCGGCGCACCAACGAATATCTCTCGGGCAAAATGCTGGAGGGCAAAGCGATCATTGCCCTTGACGAGGGTACCTTTGCCGGCTTTTGCTACATTGAATCGTGGGAGACGGCCAAATATGTCGCCAATTCGGGGCTTATCGTGAGTCCCGGCTACCGGGGGATCGGCCTTGCCAAGGAGATCAAGAAAAAAGCCTTTGAGCTTTCGCGCAAGAAGTTCCCGGAGGCCAAGATTTTCGGTCTCACCACAGGGCTGGCGGTGATGAAGATCAATCACAGCCTGGGCTACCGGCCGGTCACCTATTCGGAACTGACCGATGACGAATCCTTCTGGAAGGGGTGCCAGGGCTGTGTCAACTATGATATTCTGCAGCGCACCAACCGTACCCGTTGTCTGTGCACCGGCATGCTGTACGATCCGGCCTGGGAGACCGTGAAAAACGGCAACGGCGGCGAGATCAGGAAACGTTCCCTGCTGGATACCATGCGCAAGCTGAACCCGAAGCATGCCCTTGGGCTGCTGAAAAAATACCAGGTGCGGAACGGGAAGGCTTCACCACAACCGGATGCCGGCAACTAAGAAACGGACGGACAGCCAACCGGAGGCAGCCTGCGGTACCGGGGTATTCCGTCCCGCTGGCACGGAGCCGCGACCCGGGGAAAGGCCGGTCAGGCCACCATCCCGGACAACCGGGAGCATTCATGAATAACAAATATGGAACCATAGCCATGAAGGAAAAAGTAGTGCTGGCATTCAGCGGAGGACTGGATACCTCGTTTTGTGTAAAATATCTGTCGGAAGATAAGGGATTCGAGGTGCATACCGCCACGGTGAACACAGGAGGATTCGCGGATGACGATCTGAGGAGGATCGAAGAAAAAGCCCTGCGTCTGGGAGCTGCGGGGCATGCCGTCCTTGACATCACGGAAGAGTATTATCACAAATGCATCCGGTACATGGTTTTCGGCAACGTTTTACGCAACAACACCTACCCCGTTTCGGTGAGTTCCGAGAGGGTTTTCCAAGCCATGGCCATCATCCGGCATGCCGTGGCGACCGGCGCCGGTTATGTGGCGCACGGGAGCACGGGAGCCGGAAACGACCAGGTACGGTTTGACCTCACCTTCGGGGTGCTGGCGCCGGAGATCCGGATTCTCACCCCCATCCGCGATCTATCGCTTTCTCGCGCCGAAGAGATCGCCTATCTCCGCCGGCACGGGGTGGAAGAGGATTTTTCCGGAATGGCCTATTCGATCAACCAGGGGTTGTGGGGTACCAGCATCGGGGGAAAGGAAACCCTGACCTCCCGCCATCCCCTGCCCGAACAGGCCTACCCCACCCGGCAGGTAAAAACAGGCAGCCGGCAGGTGGAGCTTCTCTTTGAGAAAGGCGAACTGAAGGGAGTGGATGGCCGGATGGCCGGCAGCGGTCCGGCGGCCATCCGGGCGCTGGCAGAACTGGCTGCGCCCTACGCCATCGGCAGGGATCTGCATGTCGGCGACACCATCATCGGGATCAAGGGAAGGGTGGGTTTCGAAGCCGCCGCCCCCCTGGTCATCATCAAGGCACACCACCTGCTTGAAAAACACACCCTCACCAAATGGCAGCTCTACTGGAAAGAGCAGATCGGCAACTGGTACGGCATGTTCCTCCACGAAGCCCAGTACCTGGATCCCGTTATGCGGAACATGGAGACCTTCCTGGAAAGCACCCAGGAAAAGGTCAGCGGCACCGTGTTTGTCAGGTTCCACCCTTACCGTTTTGAACTCGACGGGATTGAATCGCCTCATGACCTGATGCAATCGGATTTCGGGAAATACGGCGAAGAAAACAAAGCCTGGAGCGGGGAGGAGGTAAAAGGTTTCACCACGATCATGGGTAATGCCATGAAGGTCTTTTATTCGGTCAACCGGGAGTGACCGGCTTTGTTGCCAAAAAGGCAGCAACCCGGGGCTGGCCGCATCGCCCGCCGGGCCTTCCGCAAACCGGCTAAGCAGCGGGGAATGCGCTATCGACAAGAAAAACAGGAAAACACAAAAGCAAAATTACCATGACAAACCGTATAAAAGCAGGAATCATCGGAGGCGCGGGATACACGGCCGGCGAACTGATCCGCATTCTTCTCCGTCATCCCGGCGTCGAAATTGCGTTTGTCCAGAGCAGCAGCCATGCCGGGCAGCCCGTAGCGGTGGTTCATGAAGACATGGAGGGCGGCATTCCGATGGTTTTCACCGGTGAGCCGGACCTTGACGCCGCCGATGCGCTGTTTCTCTGCATGGGGCACGGGAATTCCAGAGCCTGGCTGGAGAGCCACCCGATTCCCGCACATCTGAAAATTATCGATCTGAGCAGCGATTACCGCATTCACTGCTTTGACAATCCTTTTGTCTACGGTTTACCCGAGCTGAACAGGGAGGCAATACGGAAAGCCCGGTTCATCGCCAATCCGGGCTGCTTTGCCACCGGAATCCTCCTGGCCCTGCTGCCTCTTGCGGCCGCCGGATTGCTGCGGGACGAAATTCATGTGCATGCCATCACCGGCTCGACCGGGGCGGGACAACAAGCCACCTCCGCCACCCATTTCAGCTGGAGGGAGAGCAACCTGAGTGCATACAAAATCTTTGAGCACCAGCATCAGGAAGAAATAATGCAAAGTCTGCTGCAGCTGCAACCCGGCTATTGCAACGATTTCAACCTGGTTCCCCTGCGCGGTAACCACACGCGGGGAATCTTCGCCACCGCCTACACCGCCTTCGGCGGCAATACAGAAGAGGCACGGCAGTTGTATGAAGCATATTACTGTACCCATCCCTTTGTGGTCATCCCGGGGAAAAACCCCTCTCTCAAACAGGTCGTCAACACCAACAAAGCGCTGCTTTATCCGTTGGTTGCCAACGGCAGGCTGATCATCGTCAGCTGCACCGACAACCTGCTGAAGGGGGCTTCGGGACAGGCTGTTCAAAACCTGAATCTCATGGTCGGACTTGAAGAAACGGCCGGTCTGGATCTGAAACCGGTGGTATTCTGACCTCTCCGGATGTATTGAGCAGCGAAGGATTAATAACACGGATTCCCGCCGTTGCGGCCTCTTCCGCCCCTGCCGGGGAAAAGGGACCGGATACCGCGGGTACCAGAAGCAGAAACCATGGAAATGTTTGATGTTTATCCGCTGGCCGGGATCACGCCGGAAAGGGCTTCCGGCTGCACCGTATGGGACAGCCGCGGCATCCCTTACCTCGACCTGTATGGGGGGCATGCTGTCATTTCAATCGGGCACAGCCATCCCCGTTATGTCGAACGGATCAGCAGCCAGCTGCAAAAATTGGGGTTTTATTCCAATTCGGTGGTCAACCCGCTGCAGCTTCAACTGGCATCCGAGCTGGGCCGTCAGTCGGGGTACGGGGATTACCGGCTGTTTTTATGTAATTCGGGGGCTGAAGCCAACGAGAATGCGGTCAAGGCGGCATCATTCGCCACAGGGAGGAAAGAGGTCATTGCCTTCAGCAGAGGGTTTCACGGACGCACTTCCCTGGCTGTCGCCCTTACCGACAACCCCCGGATCACCGCCCCCGTAAACCGGACTCCCAATGCGTCGATCCTTCCCTTCAACGATTTAGAGGCGGTAAGCCGGAGAATGAAAAAAGGCACCGTGGCGGCCGTTATCATCGAAGGGATCCAGGGCGTGGGGGGCATTCATCTGCCGGATTCCGGCTTCCTGGAGGGGCTCGGAGAGCTCTGTCGCGCCCACGGGAGCCTCCTGATCCTCGATGAGATCCAGTCGGGCTACGGCAGGACCGGCAGGTTTTTCGCCCATCAATACACCCGGGTCAAACCGGACCTCATCACCGTTGCCAAAGGGATGGGAAACGGCTTCCCTGTCGGGGGGGTGCTGATCCATCCCTCCATTCAGCCCTGGCATGGCATGCTGGGAACCACTTTCGGGGGAAACCACCTGGCCTGTGCCGCCGCCCTGGCCGTCCTGGAAGTGATGGAAGAGGAGCAACTGACCGCCAAAGCGCTTCATACGGGAAATTACCTGATGGAAAAAATAAAAGAGAACGGGGGCCCCTTCGGGATCAGGGGCAAAGGCCTGATGATCGGGCTTGAATTCCCCTTTCCCATCAAGAATTTGAGGGAAAGGCTTTTGTACGATTTTCATATTTTTACCGGGTTTTCCGGGCAACATACCCTCCGGCTGCTGCCTCCCCTTTCGCTAGGGATCGACCAGGCCGACTATTTTGCCACAGCCCTGACCTGCCTGTTGCAGGAAGTCGGCGAAAAGGCAGTTTATAAAGAAAACTCATGAAGAAGCACTGCATACCAGTTGCCTGCGGATGGACAGGAAAAAGGCACAAGGCACTCCGGTTGCACCGGCCTGCCGAGGCACTGCGGTGCGCAGGCTTATCAGGAGATGAATATTTCCTGCGTGCGAGACGAAGTAAGCCGGAGGAATGCGGAGCCGGTTCCGGAGCCGTGAAGTGCCGGGAAAGGCAAACAATGTTCAGATAAATGAAAAACAACTCATCAACACAATGTAGCCGAATGAAAGGAAAAAAGATCGCCATCATCGGGGGGGGGAACCTGGGAAGCGCCATTGCCGAAGGGTTGCTGCAGTCGGGTGAGGTAGCGGCCCCGGACCTGACGGTTACGAGGCGCCGTACGGAATTGCTCTCCCGCCTGGAGGGTCGGGGAGTCCATGTCACGAGCGACAACGGGTCTGCCATTGAAAGGTCGGATATCATATTGCTGGCCGTAAAACCCTACCAGATCATGGAGATTTTGCGATCGGTGGTGCCGGTTCTCATCCCCGGCAAGATTCTGATCTCCATGGTGGCCGGCGTTGAGCTGAAAGAGCTGGCAGCAGTTACCGGCGGGGAGATTCCCCTGTTCCGGGCGATGCCCAACACCGCCATAGCCCTGAGGGAATCAATGACGTTGCTGTCGACGAACGGCAGTGGTGAAAGCCATAAAGAGCTGGTAAAAGAGCTCTTCGACAAAATGGGAAAAACGGCCTTTATCCCCGACGAGCTGATGGCAGCCGCCACGGTATTGGCGGCCTGCGGCATTGCCTATGCGCTCCGCTACATCCGGGCGGCCATGCAGGGGGGCGTGGAGATTGGATTCGGAGCGGAACTCTCGCAATTCATCACGGCGCAAACGGTGATGGGTGCTGCCAGGCTGGTTCTGGAAACCGGGAACCACCCCGAAAAGGAGATCGACAAGGTGACAACCCCGCGCGGTATCACCATCACAGGGCTTAACGAAATGGAGAACAAGGGATTCAGCGCTTCCCTCATCCAGGGGTTGCTGGCATCGTACAAAAAAATTGAAAAACTGGAGAACCCGGGATGATGGAGACCCGCTACAGGAAGATCACTGTAAAGGTGGGCAGCCATGTGCTTACCAAAGAGGACGGAACGCTGAACGTGCCCCGTATTGCCCATCTTGTCGACCAGCTGGCGGCTCTTCACAAGGAGGGGGTCGAGGTGGTGCTGGTATCTTCGGGGGCGGTTGCCTCGGGGAGGGCGGTCCTTACCCCCCTGAAGAAGACCGACGACCTTTCGGCCCGCCAGCTGTGGGCGGCATTGGGGCAGGTAAAGCTCATCGGCCGCTACTCCGATTTTCTCAGGGAACACGGGCTTGTCTGCGCGCAGGTCCTCACCACCAAGGAAAACTTTTCAAGCCGCAGGCACTACCTGAATATGAAGAACTGTATCCACACGCTGCTTGAGAACAAAGTAATTCCTATTGTCAACGAAAACGACACCATTTCGGTCACCGAACTGATGTTTACCGACAACGATGAACTTTCGGGGTTGATCGCCACGCTGGCAGGTTCCGAGGCGCTGATCATCCTCACCGATGTGGACGGGGTTTACACCGGTCCCCCTGACAATCCCGCCTCGGAGATCATCCGGGAGATGAGGGCTGACATCCGGGAGGAGGAGCTGCAGCTTTCGGGGCAGTGTTCGGGATTCGGCCGCGGGGGCATGATCACCAAGCTGAGAATCGCCCGTCGTGCGGCAGCCAGCGGCATCGACGTGCTCATAGCCAACGGAACGCGGGAGAACATCCTTCCCGACCTCCTCTCCAACAGCCAACAGGTACCCCACACCCGCTTTCTGCCCGGCAGGAAGGGGGTCTCGGGGGTTAAAAACTGGATCGCCTATTCGGGGAGTTTCGCCAAGGCTTCCATCACCATCAACCGCGGGGCCTGCGTGGCTTTGCTGTCAGACAAGGCTGTCAGCCTTCTTCCCGTGGGGGTTGTATCAACCGATGACGATTTTAAAACCGGCGACCTGCTCAGGATATGCGACGAATCGGGAAAGACCCTTGGATTGGGGAAAGCCCGTTTCGGCTCCGACAAGCTGGAAAAAGAAAAACAGGCTGCAAGGCAGAAAGCCCTCATTCATTATGACTACCTTTACCTGGAAAAGAGCTGAACGGCGCATCCGGGAGGAGGATCAGGAATCAGTTTATGGAACCCGAGAGAATCAAAGAACAACTGGAAAGATGCAGGGCTGCCTCGCGCCGCTTGCCGGGTTTATCTGCTGCGGAAACCGGCCGTGTGCTGGCCGGTCTGGCGGAGCGCACCGCCAACAGTGCGGAGGTCATTCTGGCCGCTAACAGGAAAGACCTGGCGCGCATGGATCCCGCCGATCCGAAATATGACCGGCTGAAGCTGACGCCTGCGCGGCTGGAAGCCATCGCCGCTGACATCCGTGCCGTCGCCGCCCTTCCCACCCCGGTGGGTTCGCTTCTTTCGGAATACATAAGACCCGACGGACTGGCAATCCGGAAGGTCGCCGTTCCCTTCGGGGTGATCGGGGTGATCTACGAAGCCCGCCCGAATGTGACCTTTGATGTCTTTTCCCTTTGTCTGAAAACCGGCAACGCCTGTGTGCTCAAGGGGGGCAGCGAAGCCCTTTTCTCAAACGGGGCGATTGCCGGGGTGATACGGGAAGAATTGGAGAAGCATGGTCTGGATCCGGCGACGGTGACGCTGCTGCCGCCGGGCAGGGAAGAAACCGGCGAAATGCTGCAGGCCCGCGGCTACATTGACCTGATCATTCCCCGGGGCAGCCAGGCCCTGATCGATTATGTCAGAGGGCACTCCGCAATCCCGGTCATAGAAACCGGCGCGGGAATCTGTCATACCTACTTTGATGAAACGGGCGACACAGCCATGGGGGCTGAGGTCATATTCAATGCCAAAACACGCCGTCCTTCGGTGTGCAATGCCCTTGATTGTCTTATCATTCACCGCAGCCGGCTGAAGGATCTCCCGGTGCTGGCAGCCCCTCTTGCGGGGGCCGGTGTGTCTCTCTATGCCGATGCGCCGGCGCTGGAGGCGCTGCAGGGCTCCTATCCCCCGGCGCTTCTGGAGAAAGCAGGGGAGTCATCCTTCGGCACGGAGTTCCTTTCACTGAAAATGGCGGTTAAAACTGCCGGGTCTTTCGGGGAAGCCCTGGAGCACATTGCCCGCTACAGCTCCGGGCACAGCGAGGCGATCATCACCGGCGACCCCGCAACTGCGAATCTTTTCACCCGGCAGGTGGACGCAGCCGCCGTTTATGTGAATGCTTCCACCGCATTCACCGACGGCGCCCAGTTCGGCCTCGGCGCTGAAATAGGCATCAGCACACAGAAGCTTCATGCCCGCGGTCCCATGGGGCTCGAGGCCCTCACCAGCTACAAATGGATCGTCAGCGGAAACGGCCATACCCGGCCGGCCTGAACGGCGGCCTTTGCATATCACGCCACTTTGACAAGCAACAGTTTATGAGACATTTCATTTCGGTCAGCGATGTGCCTGACCTGCAGGAAGCGGTAGCCCTGGCACGGGAGCTGAAAAGAAACCCCCACGGGTTTGCCCGGCTCGGACAGAATAAAACCATGGCGCTCCTGTTTTTCAACCCCAGTCTGCGTACCCGGCTGAGCACCCAGAAAGCGGCCATGAACCTCGGCATGCACACCATGGTCCTCAACATCGGCGAAGAGGGATGGAAGCTGGAGACAGGCACCGGGGTGGTGATGGATGGAGACAAAGCCGAGCACTTGAAAGAGGCGGTGCCGGTTATCGGTTCCTATTGCGATATCATCGGGGTGCGGTCGTTTGCCCGGTTTGAAAGCCGGGAAGAGGATTACGGGGAGACGATTCTGAAGCAATTCACAGGATATGCAGGGGTTCCGGTGGTGAGCATGGAAGCGGCCACGCGTCATCCGCTGCAGAGTTTTGCCGACGTTATGACCATCGAGGAATTGAAAACAAGGAAGAGCCCCAAGGTGGTACTCACCTGGGCGCCTCATCCCCGGGCGTTGCCCCAGGCGGTGGCCAACTCTTTCGTCGAGTGGACCACCCGCGCCGGCTATGAAGTGGTGGTTACCCACCCGGAGGGTTATGAACTGGCGCCGGAATTTATGAGCGGTCTGAAGGCTGAGTATGACCAGGAAAAGGCTTTCAGAGAAGCTGACTTTATCTATGCCAAGAACTGGGCTTCCTACCAATCTTACGGGCAAGTGCTCTGCCGTGACAGGAGTTGGACGGTCGATGCCCGCAAAATGGCGCTCACCTGCGATGCCCGTTTTATGCACTGCCTGCCGGTGCGCCGCAACATGATTGTCACCGACGAAGTGATCGACAGCAACGCATCGGTTGTGATTCAGGAGGCTGCCAACCGGGAATGGTCGGCCATGGCGGTACTGAAAATGATACTGGAGGATTTATGATGCCGGGCACGGAAATCATTCCTGCAATCGACCTCCTTGGCGGCAAATGCGTCAGACTGGCCCAGGGAGACTACGACCAGGTTACCGTTTACAGCGGAGATCCCCTGGAGGTGGCTCGGCAGTTTGAAGATGCGGGGATCCGGCGGCTCCACCTGGTCGATCTCGACGGAGCCAGGTCAGGCGGGATCGTCAATGCCGCGGTACTCGGAAAAATTTCCGGCGGCACCCGGCTTATCGTGGACTTCGGTGGCGGAGTGACCAGCAACCGCGAACTGCGCATTGCCTTTGACAACGGGGCCCATATGATTACAGGCGGAAGCATCGCCGTCCGGGATCCCGCCCTGTTCCTGGAATGGCTTGAGACCTGGGGTTCCGAAAAAATAATCCTCGGGGCCGACAGCCGTGACGGACTGATCGCCGTACAGGGGTGGCGACAGACCACCGCCCTTTCTGTGGTTGATTTCATTGGAACTTTCAGGGAAAAAGGGATCAGCCAGGTAATCTCCACCGACATTTCCAGGGACGGCATGATGACGGGACCTGCCATTCTTCTCTACCGGGAGATCCTGGCCCGCCACCCAGGGTTGAGGCTTGTCGCCAGCGGGGGAATCGCCTCGATGGAGGACATCCGCCTGCTGGCCGCAGAGGGCCTCAGCGGGGTGATCACCGGGAAAGCCCTTTACAACGGGGCCATCTCCCTGAAGGAGATAGCCCGCTACAACCTGGAGGTAACGGATTCCTCCCCCGGTTGACTTTCGGGGTTTTTTCCTACCTTGGCACCCCGGAAACCGGAGTGCATACAACAGACAGATGCTGGCAAAAAGGATCATACCCTGCCTCGACGTTCGGGAGGGCAAAACGGTGAAAGGGATCCATTTCCTGGACCTGCAGGAGGTGGGCGACCCTGTGGAACTGGGTGCCGCCTATGCGGCAGACGGGGCCGACGAACTGGTGTTCCTGGACATCACCGCAACCCATGAGGGTCGCAAGACCTTTGCCAGCCTGGTCAGGAGAATAGCCCGCGAAATCAACATCCCCTTCACCGTCGGAGGCGGGATTGCGGAGCTTCGCGATGCGGGAGTCCTGCTGGATGCAGGGGCCGACAAAATCACCATCAACTCCTCGGCGGTGCGCAATCCGGCCCTCATCGACGAACTGGCAAAACACTTCGGCAGCCAGTTTGTAGTGCTGGCGATCGATGCCCGCGGAGAGCCTGACGGCAACTGGAGGGTAACGGTGCATGGCGGCAGGATAAACACTGAAAAAGAGCTTTACTCCTGGGCGCGGGAAGGAGAAAAAAGAGGTGCCGGCGAGATCCTTTTCACCTCCATGAACCACGACGGCACTAAAAACGGATTTGCCTGCAACGAACTGGCCCGGTTGTCGGAATGCCTTACCATCCCCCTCATCGCCTCCGGAGGCGCAGGGGCCATGCACCATTTTGCGGATGTTTTCACCCTCGGAAAGGCCGATGCAGGATTGGCAGCAAGCATATTCCATTATGGGGAGATCACCATTCCCGAACTGAAACATTACCTCAGAAGCCAGGGCATCACCGTCAGGTGAGCCGTTTCTTCACACATTATGCCATGAAAGAAAGTCAATACCCAGATTTTTCGAAGCTGGGCGGGTTGGTCCCGGCCATCGTACAGGATCCTGACAGCCGTTGCGTGCTGATGCTCGGCTTCATGAACGGAGAGGCATACCGCCTCACCCGGGAAACAGGCCGGGTTACCTTTTTCAGCAGGAGCAGAAACCGGCTATGGACCAAAGGCGAAGAGAGCGGCCATTTCCTGGAGGTGGAGGATATCCTGACCGACTGCGACAACGACACCCTTCTCATCAAGGCCAGGCCTGCAGGCCCTGTATGCCACACCGGAGCCGACACCTGCTGGAATGAGACCAACCGGCACCTGCCGCTGACCTTTCTGGAAGAGCTCCAGAAACTCATTGACAACCGGAAACAGGAGCTTCCCGCCGGTTCCTACACCAGCTCCCTTTTCAAGGCCGGCACCCTGAGAATCGCCCAGAAAGTGGGTGAAGAAGCGGTCGAAACAGTGATCGGGGCCGTGGCAGGCGATAACCGGAACCTGATCAGCGAAGCCTCCGACCTCCTCTACCACCTGATGGTCCTGCTGTCGGACAAGGGATTCGGAATCGTTGACCTGGCCGAAGAACTCAGGAACAGACACACCCCCTCCTGAATCGGTCACCGGTTCCCCCTCTGTTCTGAAACATGGTTGCAAAACATGCGGCCTTTGTTGTCTAACATATCCGCCCGGCTTTTTTTTTCACTTTTTTTTCGCACATTTATCGGCAGTTTACGATAAATACGGAATTATGGAATCTAAAAGCCTGTGCCCTTCCACTTTTGCAACCGTTCTTGCCTGTCAGTCGATCGTCCATTCGTTTGCGGAGAACATTTATGAACTGGCTCACTTGCGGAAAGAATGGAATGTGGCCTATGCCGAGTCGCTGAAAAACAAAGCCCGCCAGATTGTCGACAAGATATTTGCGACGGGGAATGTCCAGAACAGAATGGAAAAGCTGAAGATATGGAGGGAGCTGATGATTTCATCGCTTACCGACATCGGGATCATCCGTGCTTCAGTGAAGAACGATTACAAAAACGACAAGCCTTTTCAGAAGGAGTTCTATCAGCAGCTCGGCTACAACGACTATTTCAGCGATGCCAAGAACGGAGACCATTTCAGCATGTTTCATTTTGTAAGGACCTTTGCTGCCAACATGACGGACGACCTGCGGGAGAAGATACTGGCCGGGGGACTGGATCCGCGGGTTATTGACCGTCTTCTGGAGAATGCCAGGGAGCTGGAAAATTTTGAAGAGTGTTTCATTCTGATGAAAGACACCGCCGGGATTACCGAGGGGGACCAGGAACTGATCAGTGCGTTGTACAGCGATGTGCGCGACATAAGCCGGATAGCCACCGCCTATTATTATTTCGATCCCCAGAAACGGGAGGCCTTCAATTTTTTCAAGGCATTGCGCAACCTCAGGTAACCATAATATCTTCGATGCCATGGTAAAAATCAGCAGACAGGAAGCCCTTGACTACCATTCGTCGGGACGGCCGGGAAAACTGGAGGTCATTCCCACCAAGCCCAACAGCACCCAGTATGATTTATCGCTTGCCTACACCCCCGGGGTGGCTCAGCCTTGCCTGGCAATCAAAAGCAGCCCGGAGGAGGTATACCGTTACACTGCCAAAGGAAATCTGGTGGCGGTGGTTTCGAACGGAACGGCGGTGCTCGGGCTGGGCGACATAGGCGCCGAAGCCGGGAAACCGGTTATGGAGGGGAAGGGCCTCCTGTTTAAAACCTTTGCAGACATCGATGTATTCGACATCGAGGTGAACGAAAAAGACCCGGAGAAGCTGATTGCGGTGGTCAAGGCCATCGCACCGACTTTTGGCGGCATCAACCTCGAAGACATCAAGGCGCCCGAGTGTTTTGAGGTAGAGGAACGGCTGAAGAAGGAGCTTGACATACCGGTTTTTCACGACGACCAGCATGGTACAGCGATCATATCGGGAGCTGCCCTTTTAAATGCCCTGTCGTTGACGGGCAAGCAGATCGGCGATATCCGGGTGGTGGTAAGCGGGGCGGGGGCAGCAGCGGTTTCCTGCATCAGGCTATATTTTTCCCTGGGGGTGAAACCGGAGAACGTAGTCATGACCGACAGCAAGGGGGTTCTGACCCACGAACGGACCGATCTGAATCCCATCAAGCGGCAGTTTGCCACCACACGGAATTTGCGCACCCTGGCCGACGCCATGGAAGGAGCCGATGTTTTCCTGGGTTTATCGGTCGCCAACATCGTTACGCCCGAAATGATCCGGAGCATGGCGCCCCGGCCCATCGTCTTTGCCATGGCCAATCCGGATCCTGAGATTCCTTACGACACGGCAGTGGAGGCGCGACCCGACATCATCATGGCCACCGGGCGAAGCGACTTTCCCAACCAGGTGAACAATGTACTGGGATTTCCCTTCATTTTCAGGGGAGCCCTGGATGTGATGGCCCCGGCGATCAACGAGGAGATGAAAATAGCGGCTGTGAACGCTCTGGCCGGTCTGGCCCGCGAAGATGTCCCCGACGTGGTATGTCAGGCCTATAATCTGCGGAACCTTTCCTTTGGCAAAGAATATTTGATCCCGAAACCCCTGGATCCCCGGCTGATCACCACGGTGGCCCCGGCGGTGGCCCGGGCGGCCATGGAAAGCGGCATCGCCCGCCGCCCCATCGCCGACTGGGATGATTATCTGCGGCAGTTACGCCGCCGCCTCGGACTGGACAACAAACTGATCATGTTCATCCACAGCCAGGCCAAACAGAACCCTCAAAAAGTGGTCTTCTCCGAAGCCAACAATTTCAAGATCCTGAAAGCAGCAGAAACCGTCATCCGTGAAAAGATCGCCCGGCCCATCCTCATCGGCGACAGGGAAACCATCCGGAAAATTATCGAAGAAAACCAGCTGCACATCCCCGACCCGGAAATCATAGAACTGTACGACCCTGCCCTTGCCGATACAAGAGCCGCATATGCCCGGATGCTGTATGAGAAAAGACAGCGCAAGGGAATGACCCATGAGGACGCCATGGATTGCATGTTCAACCGCGACTATTTTGCAGCCATGATGGTGGAGTGCGGTGACGCCGACGCCATGATCTCCGGCTTCTCAAAAAAATACTCCGACACCATCCGGCCTGCACTCCACGCCATCGGCGTAAAAAAGGAATTCAACCGGATTGCCGGGATGTACATCATGATCACCCGCAAAGGACCCTTGTTTTTGGCCGACACCACCGTCAACATCCGCCCCACCGCCCAGACGCTGGTGGAGATTACCCTGCTTGCGGCGGCCGAGGTCAGGAAATTCAATATCGAACCGGTGATCGCCCTGGCCTCGTTTTCCAATTTTGGTTCCGCCGCCGGGAAAGACGGCCACTGTCTCGCCGGCGAAGCGGTGGCGTTACTCCACCGGGATCACCCCGGACTGATTGTCGACGGGGAGTTGCAAGCCAATTACATTTTCGACCCGGAATTGCGGATAAAAAAATTCCCGTTCACGAAACTGCAGGACAAGGATGTAAACACCATCATTTTCCCTGACCTCTGTTCGGGCAATATCCTGTACAAGTCGCTGCAAGGGCTGGGAGCCGCCGAAGCCATCGGCCCCATCCTGATGGGCATGGAAAAGCCCGTCCACATCCTTCAGATGGAAAGTTCGGTCAGGGAGATCGTAAACATGACGGCCATTGCGGTGGTCGATGCCCAGGGGACTACCCCGAAGGAATGAGCTCCCGGAGCGGCTGATGAAGTACCTTGAACAGAAACGCCAATAACCGGCCTGCGGGAGACAAGGATTCCATCGGTCTCTTCAGCCAGGAAGCACGGTTGGATGGCATTCCGGTCACACCCAGCGCCTGCAGGCGCCGTGCCTCCGCGGGATCGTCGACCGTCCAGGCCAGCACCTCCGGATTTTACGCGGTTGCTTTTTTTTTCACAGCGAGGCTTATGCGGCGGCATGACGCACATTGATACCGCTGAGGCCAGCCAAAGCACAGGAATGCAGCAGAGGCAAAAAGGAGACCCGGCTCCTGTTTTTTCAATCCAACCAAAACATTTAGTTTTGTCCTCATATTTTGCTGTCATGTTTTCTGCTTTAGGTACCCGTTTCGTCATCGCTTCCCTGAGGACAGCATCCCTTCTCCCTTTTCCGGTGTTGTATGCCCTTTCCGATCTCCTCTGTTTTTTTGTATACCATGTTTTCAGGTACCGCCGCGAAACGGTGAAGGACAATATCCGGCGCTCCTTTCCCGGTGAAAGCGGGGAGTTCAGGAAGCGGCTCATGAAAAATTACTATGGTTATCTGTGCGACTTGATTGTGGAGATCATAAAAGGCCGGTCTATGAATGCCGGGGAGGTTTCGGAAAGGATGGCCATCCGGAATCCGGAACTGGTGGACCGGTTTTTCGAAGAAGGCAGAAGCGTGGTGGTCGTTTCGTTTCATTACGGCAACTGGGAATGGCTGAACGGGATGCCCCTTCTGATCAGACATCATCATTTTGCCGTATATAAACCCATGGAGAACAAGCTGTTTGAGGGATATCTGAATGGCATACGGGAAAAATTCGGAGCCGAGGCCATCTCCATGTCGCTGACCCTGCGGAAGCTTCTGGAATCGGGAAAAAGCGGGACACCGGTGCTGACAGGACTGGTGGCAGACCAGGCTCCCCCCTGGAACCGGACCTTCTGGACCACTTTCCTGAACCAGGAAACCATGTTCTTCGACGGTCCGGCCAAACTGGCCAAACGGTTTAACCATCCGGTAATCTATCAGCAGATCAGACGTATAAAACGGGGCTATTATGAAACCTGGTTTGAATTGCTGTGTGAAAACCCGAAGGAAACCTCCGAAGAGGAGATTCTGAAATCGTATGTCAGGAAAGCCTCCGCTGCAATCCTGGCCGATCCGGTATGCTACCTCTGGTCGCACAGGCGATGGAAATACAGCCGGCCTCCCGGAACGCCCCTGCATTGAAGGCTTCATTGCGATGGGAAAAGTCCTCCGGTTGTGGGTATCCGCCTTCCTTTCCCGCCGCAGGGGGTGCGGCTGCGGAAAACGGCCATTGAATGGTGAAGCACGCTATGCGTATGAAGAAAAAAACTGAAAACTTTTCCGGCTCCCCCTGGGAAGCCCTGATGATGGTACTTCTGAAAGGTATCGCCCGGCTGCCGTTTCCTCTGCTCTATGCGCTGTCTGATTTCTTTGCCTTTGTGCTGAGAACCGTAATCAGGTATCGCAGGGAGGTGGTCCGCTCCAACCTGTCGCTTTCCTTTCCCGAAAAAGGGACCCGGGAACTGAAGAAGATCACCGGCAGGTTCTACCGTCATTTTGCCGACCTCATGCTGGAAACCGTCAAAGCCTCCCGGATGAGCGACGAAGAGTTCGGCAAACGGATGCATTTCAGCGGGATTGAAGCTGTCAATGCCTGCTACAGCCAGGGTAAAAGCATCATTCTATTGGGCATGCACTACAACAACTGGGAATGGGGCTTTTTCAGCCAGCGGTTTGTCAGGCACCAGGCGCTTATCGTGTACAATCCGTTGAGAAACAGTCCGCGGCTCGAGAAATTCCTGGTTGGGATGCGGGAGCGGTGGGGTGGCCGGTCGGTGGCTGTCAACCGTTCGGCAATGGCCGTGATGCGGTTCCATAAAGACAAGACCCCCTATATCCTGATTCTGGGTGCCGATCAGAGGCCTCCGGAGATCACCCCATACTGGACTCATTTTCTGAACCAGGAGGCCTGTTTTCATGCGGGTCCCTTCAAGATTGCTGAATATACGGGGCAGCCGGTTTTCTTTTACATGGCCCGGAAAACGGGGAGGGGCCGTTACGATGTCGAATTCATGCCGATGATCGCCGACCCTGCCGGCATGGCGGGAGAGGAAATCCTCCTGGAATATGTAAAAACCATGGAGCGGTTTATCCGGGAAAAACCGGAGTACTACCTGTGGACCCACAAACGCTGGAAACAGAAACGGCCGCAGGGGCACGATCTGATTGTGGTTCCTGAAAACCGGAAAGAAAGGTGATTCTGCGCGGAGAGGCAACCGGCCCGGCCTTCGGGCAGCGGATGGTCGGGAAGGTCCTGAAACCGGCATTGAAACAGGGGATGAAAACATCCCTGTGGCTGCTTAAACTGACCATTCCCGTTTCGCTGGCGGTATTTCTGGCCGGGGAGGCGGGACTTCTGACAGCCATAGCGGGGATCACGGAGCCTTTTTTCAGGGTTTTGGGAATTCCCGGGAGAGCGTCGGTGGTGCTGATTACCGGTTATTTCACCAACATTTACTCTGTCATCGCCGTCATGGCCACCCTGGGGCTTACGGTACGGGAAGGGCTTATCGTGGCCAACATGTGCCTGATTGCCCATTCGCTGGTCGTTGAAACGGGAATTCAGAAAAAAACAGGCTCCCGGGGCTGGAGGATGATAATTTTGCGGCTGACGGCCAGTTTTCTGGCAGCCTGGCTGCTGAACCTGCTGCTTCCCGACGGCAGCCAGCCCATGGCTTACCAGCCCGCCTTAGCTGACGAAGGCTTTTCAGCCGCCTTCCGGGTCTGGCTTCGTGCAACCGCTGTTACCTCACTGAAAATCGTTGTGCTGGTAAACCTTCTGCTCATCCTGCAGAAGTTACTTCATTTCACCGGAATGCTGAAATGGCTGGAGAGGCCTTTCACCCCTCTGATGGGAGGGATGGGGCTTCCGCGGGAAACCAGCTTTCTCTGGCTGGTGGCCAATACGCTCGGATTGTCGTACGGGGGCGCCATAATGATCAGCCAGGTCGCCGAAGGAGTGCTGAAACAAAGGGATGCCGACCTGCTGAACCACCATGTCGCAGTCTCCCATTCCCAGTTGGAAGATACCCTCCTGTTTGCAGCCATGGGATTCAGCATCGCCTGGCTTTTCTTCCCCCGCTTCCTCCTGGCTGTGGCCTTTACCTGGCTGTACCGCCTGGAGTGCCGGCTGAGGGGCGCAGCAAGGGCGCCAGCGTGACAAACCGCACGTTCCCGGGATGACAATACTGAGCGGGAGGGTCAGGAGCAGCAAAGCTGGAAGCCCACTTTGGGGATGTTCTCGATACGGATGGAAGGATCGGCCGCAAAATATTTCCTCAGTTTGGAGATAAAAACATCAAGGCTTCGGCCTGCAAAATAATCGTTTTCGCCCCAGATGGCTGTCAGTATCTGCTCCCGTCTGACAATGCTGTTCCGGTTGATGCACAACAGGTTCAGCACCTCGGCCTCACGGCTGGTCAGCCGCCTTGATTCGCCATTCCCGTGAAGCACCAGGTTGGCAAAATCAAACTCAAACCTTCCGATGGTGACCGGTTTGTCGGAAATGTCCCGGACTGCCGGTTCAGTCCGGTTGGCTACCGCACGAATCCTGCAAAGCAGCTCGTCCTCATCAAAAGGCTTGGTAATGTAATCATCGGCTCCCAGTCCATAGCCCTTCAGTTTGTCCTCCTTCATGCCGCGGGCGGTGAGAAAGATCACCGGGATGTTCCTGTTGACCGACCGAACCGACCGTGCCAGATGAAACCCGTCGAGACCGGGTAACATCACATCGAAAATACAAAAGTTGTATTCGCCCGAGCTGAAGGCTTTCAGAGCCGCGTTGCCATCGCGGCACAATTTCACCCGGTGGCCGTGGCTCTCAAGAAACTCGCCCAGAAGATAGCCCAGGTTGAGGTCATCCTCGGCCAACAAAATATGCAGGTTTCTTTCATTCATGGTTCGCAGCTGTTACCGGTAAAACGACCGTGAAGGTACTTCCCCTGCCCGGCTCACTCTCTACCACAACCTTTCCGCGGTGCGCCCTGACCACACTCCGGACATACGAAAGCCCGATCCCGAATCCCCGTATGTTATGCACATCACCGGTAGGTACACGGAAGTACTTGTCAAATATATATTTCTGGTATTTCTGGGGAATGCCGATTCCCTTGTCGATGACCGAAAGCAAAACGGAATTGTTACGAAGGGCGGTTCGCACGGTGATGGAGGGAGGGCCGGACGAATACTTCAGGGCATTCATCAGCAGGTTGATGATGGCATTGGTCATGTGCAACCGGTCTGCCAGAATCTCATCCCCTTCAGGGGCCAGGTCCAGCGTGACGGTTCCCTGCCTTTCCTCCACCAGCAATGCGACCGACTCAAGCGCCTCCGTGACCAGTCCTGCCAGTTTGACGGGTTGAAGCCTGTATTCGAAAGATTCCCCTTCGATGGCCGCCAGATCAAGCAAATGGTCGACCTGCTGCTGCATCTTCCGGTTCTCTTTAAAGATCAGCTCCCCGTACTCTTTTGCCTTTTCAGAGCTGTTATCGAGCCTTCCTTTCCTTATGATGCTCGAAGCCAGTGCAATCGACGACATGGGCGTCTTCAGCTCATGGGTGACATTGTTGATCATTTCCCTGGTATTTTCCGAAAAGCGCACCTCATCGCGATAAAGCCGCAATAATTTCAGCATGAAATAAAAAACCAGGCAAATGAGAACCACCGAAGACACAAGCATCAGCCCCGATTCGCCCGCTAAATAGCGGGGACGGTCGGGAAACCGCACCACCAGTTCGTATCCGCTGATCCGGAGCACCTCCCTCAGACTCTGGGCATGACAGCTCGCCGGGCGCCTGAGGAGCCTCAGCGGTCCGCTCCGGAGGGTGTCGCGCTGACTGCGGGTTATGAAAAGTTCATAATCGGGACCTATGTCATAGACCGCCAGTTCTGCATTGATGGAGTTTCGAATCTGCCGCCATATATCTGAGGTAATCACAAGACTGTCGGAGGGAGTCTCCATGCAACCCATGCACTGCCGCATTGCATCGCACATCACCGGGTCGCTGTTCAGACTCGCAATAGTCTTGCCAAGCGCCAGATCCACGCTGTTTTTAAATGCCTTCTTCTGGAAATCAATAGTATACCTGATCCAACGGACCTGGATAAACAGCAGGACGATCAGCATCAGGAAGATCATCCATGCGATGGCTCTGCTCCGGTTTTTTTGCATAGGACAAAGGTAACCAAAATAAAAGAGTAAAAACTCCACTTTAACATCCGGTTAACATGGCGATAACATTTATTTAGAATGATTCCGGATATATTTGTTCCGTTGTTAAACCTATAAAAAGGAAGTCCATGAAAAAATTATTTTTAGTAATAGCCATTGCAGCGTTTTATGCAGTGTCTGTCAGTGATGTGCAGGCGGTAGTAATTCCCGCTGACGATACAAAGGTAACGGTTCTGGCCGAAGACAATCCCAAGGCATCGGCAGAAAAGGACAAAGCCAAAACCAAAACCGCCACTGTCGAGAAGGAATCAGGATGCTGTGCAGGGAAAGCAGCCGCGGGTTGTGCCGGCAAGGAAGCTGCGGGTTGTGCAGGGAAAGCCGCCACCGATTGCAGCGGCAAGGCCAGTGCCTCCAAAACAGGTGCCGAAGGTTGTGCAGGGAAAGCGACAACCGGTTGCGCCGGTCAGGCTCCTGCAAAGAAATAGAGAATGGTTTGAAGCCAGATCTATGGGGAAAAGGGTGCTCTGTGAGTGCCCTTTTTTCTTTTTGAGGCCGATTCGCTATCTTTGAAGAAAAGAACGATGCGGGAAGCTGCTTTCTGGGAAACGGCCTCCGGGAAAAAGGTCCGCTGTCTGTTGTGCCCTCACCGTTGCCTGATTGGAGAGGGACAAACCGGGGTTTGCAGGGTCAGGGAGAACCAGGGAGGGAAGCTGGTCTCTTTGGTGTACGGCTGCCTGGCAGCTCTTCATGCAGATCCCGTTGAAAAAAAACCGCTGTACCATTTCTACCCTGGCAGCCGGATTCTCTCGGTTGGCACCCCCGGATGCAACCTGCACTGCAATTATTGTCAGAACCACTCCATTTCGCAGGAATGGGATCCGGACCGGCTTGGTGAGGAGGTCATTTCACCGGCCATGCTGGCCGAAAAGTCTGCGGGGATTCCGGGAAACCTGGGTGTGGCTTACACCTACACCGAGCCCACCGTTTTTTATGAATTCATGGCCGAAACCTCCGCGCAGGTGCATCGCGCAGGATTGAAGAACGTGGTGGTCAGCAACGGATACATCAATCCCCTTCCGCTTGAAAGACTGCTTTTTCACGCCGACGCCTTTAACATCGATCTGAAATCGTTTGAGGATTCTTTTTACCGGAAGGTCGCCGGCGGTTCCCTGGCCCCCGTTCTGGAGAGCCTGAAAATAATCGCCCGTTCGGGCAAGCATCTGGAGGTAACCTACCTGCTGATCCCCGGGTTGAACGATGATGCATCCCTTTTTGAGAAGCTGACTGTCTGGATGGCTTCCGAACTGGGAGAGCAGGTGCCGCTGCACATTTCACGTTATTTCCCGGCCTGGAAACAGAATGCTCCCCCTACCCCCCTTTCCCTGATGGAGCGTTTCCACCGTATTGCCGCCGGGAATTTGCAGTGGGTATATTGCGGCAACCTTCCGGGAAAGGATTTTTCCGTCTCCCGTTGTCCCGGCTGCAACGCCCTGCTGGTTGAAAGAGACCGTTATTCGATCCTGATTGCAAAGCTTGGAAAAGATGGGAGCTGCCTCCTGTGCGGGAGGAAGCTCCCTTTTTTGCTTCGCGGGGAAAAGCAGTGAGGGGTAAAATACCCCCTGGTTTTTTTATATCAATGTAGGGATCATTGCATACCTTTGCACCGCAATTTTATAAGACCACCTTTACATGAGATTTGACGAATTCAACCTGACGCCTGCCCTATTGGATGCGATTAATTACATGGGATACCGGGAGGCAACTCCGGTACAGGAAAAGGCAATACCCCCCATACTGGAAGGGAAGGATCTGCTGGCCTGCGCCCAGACCGGGACGGGAAAAACAGCGGCTTTTCTTCTGCCCGTATTGGATTTTCAGGCCCGCCGGCGCACCCCTGATACCAACACCCTGATACTGGTTCCCACGCGTGAACTGGCCATCCAGATCGACCAGCACATTCAGGGGCTGGCTTACACGTTAGGGATCAGTTCCATCGCCATTTACGGTGGGGGCGACGGCAGCGACTGGGGACAGCAAAAAACAGCCCTCACCCGGGGAGCCGACATCATCGTGGCCACCCCCGGCAAACTGATCAGCCATCTGAACCAGGGGTATGTAAAATTCGACCAGATCGAACACCTGATACTGGACGAAGCCGACCGGATGCTTGACATCGGTTTTTACGACGACATCATGCGGATTCTCTCTTATCTGCCCCGGAAAAGGCAAAATCTGATGTTCAGCGCCACCATGCCTGTCAACATCCGCTCTTTTGCCAAACGGATTCTTAAAAACCCTGTGGAAATCGCCCTTGAAATGTCAAAACCGGCCGAAGGCGTGCTTCAGAGGGTATACCTTGTCCATGAAAACCAAAAGGTTACGCTTGTCAACAGTATCATCGCCTCGCATCCCGATTACAAATCGGTTCTGGTATTCAGCTCCACCAAAAAAAAGGTGAACGATATTGTCAGGGGGCTCCGTTCGAAGAACTACCTAACCAAAGGGATCTCGTCCGATTTTGAACAGAAGGAGAGGGAAGAGATCCTGCTTCGTTTCAAGTCGCGGGAAATACGGGTACTGGTTGCCACCGATGTGCTGAGCCGGGGGATAGACATCAAGGACATCAATCTGATCATTAATTTTGATGTGCCCGGGGATGCGGAGGATTACGTACACCGGGTGGGGCGCACGGCCCGGGCCGATTCCACCGGAGTAGCCATTACCCTGGTATGTGAGCACGACCTTTTCAAAATGAAACGCATTGAAAAGCTGATCGGCTACGAGGTGGAAAAAGCCCCATTGCCGGAAGAACTGGGAACGGCACCCTCCTGGAAAACCCCCAGTTCACCTCCCCGGAGCCATTTCCGGAAAAAGGGAAACCCCGGTAAAGGAAGAGCGGGCCATCCGCCGGCCAGGAAAGGGGATGCTCCGCAGCCAGGCCTGTCCTGACGCCCTGGCTATGTTTTTTTTCCCATCTTTGCAGAAGAAGTACAAAGAAACACCAGGAATTATGACGCTATTTATCAACAACAAGCCGGTAACCATTTTCGCCGGGGCAACACTCGAAATGGTTGTCCTGCGGTATTCCCGCCGCAGCCACAGCCTGCTGAAAAGCGGCTATCTCGGATTGTACGACCGCTTCGGAAACCCGACGGAACCCGACGGGCCGGTTTCCGAAGGACAGCATTTTTTTCTGAAGGTTATCGCCAGGCAGGGGTGAGCAACTTCCTTGCAAAGCCCGCTGTCCTCCTGTCTCACCTGCGGCAAATCCCTGAACCGGGTTTCGCATGCCTTTATTCATCGCTTTAACCAGCCAAAAACAAAACAGCCATGAACCGGAAAAGCAAACACATTCTTCTCCTGACCCTGACCCTCCTGCTGGCCTTTGGCCGGGAGGTCCCTGCGCGCGACAAAAAAGCCCCCTGCGAGATTGTGATCCTCCACACCAACGACATGCACTCCAAAATTGACGATTTTGCCAGGCTGGTATACCTCGCCGACAGCATCCGGAAAGAGCACCCTTACGTGTTCCTGGTTTCGGCCGGCGACAATTTCACCGGAAATCCGATCGTCGACATGTACCCCGATCCGGGATATCCCATGATCGACCTGATGAACCGTGCCGGATTTGCCGTTTCCGCCTTTGGGAACCATGAATTCGACATGGGACAGAAACTTATCAACAAGCGCAGGAAACAGGCCCGTTTCCCCTTCATTTCCGCAAACATAGATGCGGGAAGATCGGAACTGAAACAGCCCAAACCCTTTGTAATTCTGAAAGCAGGAAAGGTCAGGATTCCCGTTGTATCGTTCATACAGCTGGGCAACAAGGGATTGCCCGATTCTCATCCCTCCAGACTGGAAGGACTGGAGTTCACTCCGGCGGCGGAACGGGCCAAAGACTTTGTCTGGCTGAAGGAAAAATATGGCTTTCTGCTGGCGCTCACCCATCTCGGGGTGGAGGGGGATGTTCCCCTGGCGGAGCGCTACCCGGAGCTTGATGTCATCATCGGCGGCCATTCGCATACCGTACTGGCAAAGCCGATGTGGGTCAATGGCGTTATGATCACGCAGGCCGGATCGTGGATCCGGTATGTCGGGAAAACAACCTTGACTTTTTCGGATGGAAAGATAGACTCCCGGGAGTCGGAACTGATCCCGATTGCAGGCATCACCGGAAAGGATCCCGGGATACAGCAGCTGATCGACCGGTACAACAACAACGAAGAGATGAACCGGGTGATTGCGCAGGCTGTCACCCCGTTTGAAAACCAGCATGAACTGGGATGCCTGATGACCGACGCCCTGACCAGTCAGTTCGGACTCGATTTTGCATTCCAGAACACCGGAGGCATCCGGATCCCCTCCCTGCCGCAGGGAGACATCCGGCTGCAGGATGTCTTCCGCCTGGATCCTTTCGGAAACCAGGTGGTAACCTTCGAAATGTCCCTGAACGAAGTAAAATCGCTCCTCATGAACTCCTTCAACCGGAACAGGGAAGTTGACATGCAGGTTTCGGGGCTGCACTATACGGTAATGACCGATGCGGAGGGCAGCTGTACCGATGTCATCCTCAAAGATCCGCAGGGGAACCTGCTGGATCCCGGCAAGAAATACAAAACCGGCATGAACAGCTATATTGCTGCCAGTTATACCTTTGACCATGCCGACCCCGGAACGGCCCAATATGCCACTACCGCCGAAACCCTTATTGCCTTCCTCGAAAAGGCAGGTGCGGCAGACTACCGCGGTGTCAGCAGAATCGACGTCATCAGCAAAACGCAATAAAAAAAAGACCTCCCCGGTGCGGAAACATAACAAGTGGGAACTGTAAGGGATTTGATCGAATCGGGTCCGGGGAGGTCAGTGCCGGGGATTAACACCATGTAAAACCGGAAATGTGTTTGGGTCAGGGGTTTATTATTGAAGGGTTTATCACACGCGGAATTCAGGAATTTTCAGAATTTCAGGCACCAGGAGAATGAGGGGATGACGGGGAGCATGGATATCTGCTTGAAACTCCCTTTGTTTTTATAATAGAAATAGGGATTCATCCGGTTGTAAACGTTGTACACGGATATTTCCCAGGTGCTCCGGCGGTTATGGCGCAGCACTCTGGTTGCGGAATAAGCCAGGTCAAGGTGGTGGAAGGGGGGCATTCTGTAGTTGTTGGGATGCGGGAAAGACTCGTACCAGGAGAAGCGGTTCAGGTAATAAAAGTCGCTGTCCCAACCGGGCAGCATCATTCCCCGTATGTGTTCATCGGGAATGGTGATGGCATTGCCCGAAGCAAACACGAAAGAGCAGGTCAGTGTTTTTTGCTTTTTTTCCCTGTCTGCGATTTTGTAACCCGCAAGGAGGGTAAGGTTATGGCGGCGGTCGTGCTTAAAGGGATAATAGCGGCCATTGTTAATTTCCTCAAATTTACGCCAGGCCCAGGAAAGGGAGTATCCGGCCCATCCGGTGAGCCGTCCGGCGGATTTCTCCAGCATGATTTCCGCACCGTAGTTAAGGCCTTCACCCGCAACCGTCAGCTCCTCCCATGAAGTACCCGGCCTTTGGTAAATGATAACGCCAGGCCGGTATTCGAGGAGGTTCCGCATCGGTTTGCAATAGAGATCGGCTTCCAGGTTCAGCCCTTCGGCAAGTGAGCTGTTATAACCCATGTCAAAAAGCCACGCATCGCCGGGGCGGCTCTTCTCTCCGGCCGTCACCCAGAGGTCGGTAGGCATGTTCAGGGCATTGTTGGTCAGCAGGTGGGTTGTCTGGATCATCCGCTGCACCGAAACCCTGAAGGTAGACCGGGTTGAAGCAGAAAAGCGGAGCGACAGGCGGGGTTCGGGATACAACACGGTTGCTTTGCCAGAGTGGTATACCAGGAACCGCAGCCCGGCATTCAGGGAAACCCGGGCTGCCGGGCTGAATTCGTCTTCGGCATAGAAGGAGAGCGAATGCGCCCGGGTCGGCGGAATCGCCGGTACCGCAAGGCCGGAGGTATCTTTGGTAACGGTGCTCAGCTCCGGGGAGAAGGACTGCCACGCCCCCTGGTATCCGAATTTCAGCGCATGACCGGTAAGCGACCAGTCAAAGTCACCCTTCACCGAATACTCTTTCAATCCGCTGCTTGTGTATTGCATGGATTTATATTCCCTGACGATCACGTACTGTTCCCTGAAGCGGTAAAGGCTGTGATAGGCCGATGCGTTCATGAACAGGCGGGGTGAGATTACCAGGTTCCAGCGCACCGCCGAGGTGAAATTCCCCCAGTTGAAGTTGTACCGCTGGGTTTCCAGCGAATCCCTGGTATTGACAAAATAGCCGTCCCTCCCCTGGTAATGGCTCAGAAAAATGCGGTTGCGCTGATTGATGATCCAGTTTATTTTGGCGTTGATGTCGTAAAAGGCATATCCGGTGGTTTCGTTGTTTCCGGCAAGCCATTGTTGGGCCCGGAGGGGGATGTCAAGCCAGGAACGGCGGCCGGAAACCATGAAGGAGGCTGCTTCCCTTTTCAAGGGACCTTCCAGCATCAGCCTCCCGGACACGGGACTCAGACTTGCCTCGCCTCCCGTTTCCCTGTTGTTGCCCTCTTTCATGGTTACATCGACAACCGAAGACAACCTGCCTCCGTAGCGGGCGGGGATCCCCCCCTTATAAAAGCGTATATCCCGTATGGCGCCGGTGTTAAAGGTGGAAAGATAACCGAACAGGTGGTTGGTATTATAAACAGGCACGCCATCGAGCAGTATCAGGTTCTGGTCGTGCGACCCCCCTCTGACGTGGATGCCGGCAGTACCTTCACTCCCCGACTTGACCCCGGGAAGCAGCTGGATGAACTTCAGCGCATCTGATTCGCCAAGAAGAGACGGAGCCAATTCGATATTCCGGGCGCTCAGGTAATAGGTTCCGGGCATTATGCCATTCACGAGGGTCTGTTCCGGCTGTCTGGCCATGACGCTCACTTCGGCCACACGGAGCCCCGGGACGAGATTCCATTTCACCACCGTATCATCCTTCAGGGTCAGCAGAGGGGAAATCTTCGCATAACCCACAAAGGAAATTTCCAGGATATGCCTGCCGGGCGGCAACTGCAGGGCAAAATAGCCATACCCATTCGAGGTGGTTCCTCTTTTGAGGAGCGGATGAAAAACCGATGCCCCGGCCAGATGTTCCCCGCTTTTTTCATCCGTTATCACCCCTGAAAGGGTGACATCCCTGCCTGTCTGGCTTTGCGCCTGAACGACGGCCAGGAAAAAAAGCGCCAACAACATCCACCGGGGCATCATATCGGCTTCAGAAAAAATGGTTCGTCCCGGGCAGCGTGACCGCAAGGGTCCCTGCCGGTCAGTCGGTAAATTCTATCAGATGGGCGCTGACGGTTACCGTCCGCACCATGTAGAAAATGAACCAGGAGGAGATATGCTCCTCCACCGTCACATTGACAATGGCCCTGGAACCTCCGGTCAGGTCTTGCTTCGAAAGCATGTCGGCCTTGGCTTTCTCTACCAGCGCCTTGGCCGAGATACCCCCGATCCCCAGGATATAGGAGGTACTGGAGGTTCCGCTGATACGATCGATGACTTTGAAGTTTTTTCTGCTCAGTTCCACATTGGTCAGGTTACCGTTGACATTCCCGACCAGGGCGGTTGAGATTCCGCAGCCGCTGAAAAACAGCGACAACAATATAAACAGGCTTGCGATTTTCAGTGTTTTCATACAGGATTCCAATTATCAGACAATCAGATTTGTTAAGTTTGCCGGCTTTCTCCATTCTTCAGGGCGGGACCATCCGGCCCGGCGATATGGAACCGGTCGACCAACCGGATTCCGGGTTGTTGCCTCTCCGGGAGGGGCCGGCGACAGGTCTTCTCCCGGTGAGGACCTTATATAAACCGGTTTGTTCCCGTTTTAAAAATCTGTTTCATATCCGGAATTTTCAGGGTCTGGAAATGTCGAACTCGCTGAGGGTGTAGGATCCGAAGATCCCTTTGCCGTTTTCAATGTTGGAGTATATGCTGATGGGGGTATGAAAAACCGGCATATCGCCGACAACCCCCAGCTCGTATTGAAGAATGGCCGACTTCATGTATTTGTCAAGGTGCTCGTCGGCGTTGATGATGTAAAGAATGAAAACATAATCAATATTATCATCCGGTTCCGGCCATTTTCTGGGTGTATAAAACGAAATTTCTTCCCCGTTGAAACTTTGATCTTCTAAACGTGCATAAAAGTGATAGGAATACCGGATGCCTTCTATAATCCCGTTGCCTTGGGTTCTGTTAAAATCATCAAATAGCAGCAGATTAGTAAAAAAATAGGTTTCATAATCAATATAGGAACTATTGGGATATATAACCTTTGCACTAACCCAGTAAAAATTCTGCTCTTCGGGCTTGTCGGATATGGTCACCTTCGCCAGATTCCTATCCGGGAGGGAGGTTATTTTTATATCAGGTTTTACGGGAATTTTGGTTTCCGATTTCAACAGGACGTTGTTATCGAGAGTGACTTTTAAACTGTATGCCTTCCCTGGTTGCGGAAGTTCCGGAGTCTGATAGTATCCACTGCCTGTATGGATAAGCTCCAAAGCTTTTTTCCCATCGCTGATTTCAACCTTTGCGCCGGATAAATCCGGGAATAGTTCATCTCCGTCGGCGGGGGCCGAAAGGCTGAGGTGCACTTTGATGACAGAGTCGGGAACCAGCAAGCAATTAACCACCGGATTGTGATGGAATTCATCAAATTCCAGCGTCACTGTTTTCAAGCAGGAAATGAAAACCAGCAGCGGAAATGTATATAGCACGGCTTTACCGGCCCTGACAACATTTGGCATTGATGCAGCGGATAGGTTATTTCACACAGCGGACTGACAACAAGGACTGTGCCGTGTCAATCGCCAGCCGGTTGATTTCGTCGGACTGGGCATAGAAGAACCGGGAAAAACAGCGGTCCGAATCATCCGAACGGGTCCAGAACTGGGCGGAAACCCGGGGATAAGAAAACTCATCCTTTGCGGGGTTGTAATACCCCGAGGGCACGACCGAAAAACCTGACCTGTTGTTTGTGCTCAGCGTATTGGATATTTCCCACAACCGGGAACCGGGTTCTTTCATCCGCCCCCCGAAGGGACTCCCTCTTTCGGCGGTTTTGTCCAGATCCTCGGGGGGTACCCCGATGAATTGCTCCAGGGTTTTCCAATCGGCATCGGTGGGGAGCCTCCAGCCGGCCGGACAGGCCGAAACGGCCTCCTCATAGGGATACAACCTGCCAAACAGGCCATGGTTGCTCTCCTTGTTTTCAAAAACCCGGCTTCCGGGCGTCGCATAGTCCAGGTTCCGGAGCATCCATTGCTGATCCCCGTACAGTTTCACCTCGTACCGTTTCCCGTCGCGGGAGTCCGCCAGGTAGTCCACCGGCAGGGTCCGGACGGTCAGGGTGTCGCTGTAAACAATTCCCGCACTGGTTTCAAAATAGGCCCGGAGGACGTACCGGGTGCCGGATTCCAGTCCGGAGATGCCGGTTACGGCATCGTGATTAGAGCCTGGGTAATTGATGCCTTCATAATGATGGCTTTCAGCCACCGGAATTTTTGACTTGTCCAGACATACCCCTTTCACCAGAAGCCCCTCTCCTTCTGCGGCACCTTCCAGGGAGGACTTGACTACCATACTGGCATGGGTGACATCCTCCACCGCAAGGATCTTCACCTTTCCGGGGTAGGGCTCTTTGCCGCATCCGCCCGGAAGCAGCAGGTAAAGCAGCATTACCATTTTCCCGACCGTTTTCATACATCATTCTCCTATTGAAAAGGTAAGAGAGGAGCCAGCCTTGACTGGCTCCTTTGATTTCTACTGTTTAAGATACATGCGGGCATCACCTCTGTCCGGAACCAGGTCGTAACCATCGGTTAAATCACCAGGGCCATTTCTCCCTTCCCAATACTGGATAATGACTTCGCCAAAGCCCTCGTCTTTGTCTGCTATGGTAAATTCGATCCCGGGAGGTATAGAAATCTCGATGATTTTTGACAGCTGGATCTTAAAGGTGATCCCCAGCTTGAGTTTCGTGCCGTTGCCGGCGCCGTCGTCCTCGGTCAGCATAAACCTGTAGGAATAGGAGGAACACCTGACATCCCATGGGAACAAGTAATGGTTGTAATAACACCACTTGCCCTTTTGCTGACTGCTGGACCTTTGTCCAAGACTGTTCAGGCCAGATCCAGGGTAGGTCACATTGGTGTTCCCGGGAATTATCAGGTAGGAAGTCTTGTACTGAAATTCAAGCTTTCCATCAAACAGTTCGCAACACCATTTCCAGCATTCGGTGCTGATATAGATCCGGTCGATGATATCCCGGCGGCCGTTTGTTCTCCAGCTGGCGTACGACGCCGTGCCGTCGGTAAGCACCGATCTGTTACCCGCCGCATCGACCGCCCTGACCGAGTAGGTATAGTTCTTGCCCGAGGGTAAATACTGGTCGAAATAATTCACCTGGTTGCAGTCCACCGTGGCGATCAGGCAATTGGAGTAGGTCATGTACTGGCGGAAGATTTCATAGGCGACGGCACCGGTAACCTGCGACCAGTTGAGCTGGATGGTATTCGGTCCGGCCGGATGAACCGTAAAGTTGGCGGGAGGCGCCAATGTTACAGCCGTACCCGCCTTCAGGTAAGGAGGGGGTATTGGCTGCGGGGGATCAGGGGCTTCCCTTCTCTCCTTCGCATAGAGTTGTCTCCTGGCCTCCAGGGCTTCCCGGAACTGCTCATTGTCCAGAACCTGGATGATTGCCTCTTCCTGGATGGCAGAGGCCGATTTGAGCCGCTCCCCGGCATGGGCATAGGCCTCTGCGGCCGATACCGACCTTTCGTTTTCAGGGATTACGAATCCTTCGGGGTCAACCCGCAACATACCGGCGGCGTCGACCCTTTCGGCCAGCCTGACAAGCAGGATGGGATTCTTTATCTCCACCTCCAGCACCAGGCTTTCATTGCCTGCAGGATCGAACGCTTTGACGGCGATCCCTTCTCCTTCGTTATAGCCTTCAGGCAGGCTGACAACCATCGGCAGGGTACCCAGGGGATCCCAATCGCCATAATAGACCGGGCAGGAAATCTGCAGGTTTTTGTAGTTCAGAACCGACTTTTCGAACGGGGAGAAATCGATGCCCGCGTCCAGAGCAACGTTTCCCAGCAATTCAGAGAACGGGACCGCGCCATACTTGTCCGATTCCACCTCCCTGTCTTTAATCAGGTCGTAGAGGATGTCATAATCACCGGTAAACTGTTTACCGATTTCAGAATGAAGAAAGAGCCTTACATTTCTGTCTGTAAGCGAAAGGGCCAGGACTCTGGCCAGGAGATCGTGTGTCTGGTCGATAGTGAACACAGCTTCAGGCAGGCACGAGGGGTTAACACTGAGTTCAGGGGGGTCAGCTTCTTTCTGGCATGCGCTGAAAAATATCAGAAGCAGAAAAACTCCAGCAATTTTTCTTTTCATGGTTGGTTTGTTGAGAACGCGGCATTTTGCCCATTTTGCAGTTGCCGCCTGCAAAACCGGTCCCCGTATGGTTGCTTTGCACCGGCAATTGCACAAAGCATATCCTCCCCGGGACGGGAACAATTCAACGCGTGGGAACCCCGGGGAGGATCTTAGACAAATTTGATAATCCCGATGAAAATCAGATAGTACATTGTTGCATTACAAGGGTTGTCAAAGGTTTGTGACGAATGCCACAAACCACGGGTTTGTAAAATGGTCCAACCTAAATTAACAAAAATTTACCTTTTATGCAATACCCCCGCGGAAATTTTTTAAAAAAAATCTTCCCCGGTTTCCCGCCGGTGTATCGTGCGTAAGAAAGGGCCGGTTTCAAGCCAGTAGGTCCACTCCCTGCTATTTCAGGGTTTCCAGGGCTCCGGGGGGAGGGCACTCCGGTGACCGGTTCCGGGGTTTGCAGATTCGCAGCCCAATAACTACCTTTGTACAACTTGGTAAAAAAGATGGAGCGTGTAGCGGTGGGCCTCTCAGGGGGTGTGGATTCCAGTGTGGCCGCCTATCTGCTGAAACAGCAGGGGTACATGGTCACGGGTTTCTTCATGGTCAACTGGCGCGACCGTACCGGCTCCCTTACCGGAACCTGCACGTGGGAAGACGATGCCCTTATCGCTGAAATGGTTGCCAAAAAGCTGGAGATCCCCTTCCGGATCGTCGACCTCAGCGACCAATACCGGGAAAGGGTGGTAGACTATATGTTCAGCGAATACCGGGAGGGTCGCACCCCCAACCCCGATGTGCTCTGCAACCGGGAAATCAAGTTTGACGTTTTCCTCGGCGAAGTATTGAGGACAGGCGCCGATTTTGTAGCTACCGGCCATTACTGCCGCAGGGAAGAAATCACCGGCAACGGCCATACCGTGTACCGGCTGCTTGCCGGTTGCGATCCCAACAAGGACCAGAGCTATTTTCTCTGCCAGCTGAACCAGCATCAGCTGTCAAAGACGTTGTTCCCCATCGGGCATCTCCGTAAAACGGAGGTCCGGGAAATCGCCCGAAGGGAGAACCTTCCCACTGCCGGCAGGAAAGATTCGCAGGGGATCTGTTTTGTGGGAAAGGTCGACCTTCCCACCTTTCTCCAGCAACAACTCGAAGCCCGTCCCGGAAACGTCATCGGAATACCCGCATCCTTCATGGAAAAGAAAACGGTGGAGGATCTCTCCGAAGAGAACTGGCGCCGGGTTTGTTTTCCCTATCCTTTCAAGCCCTGGAACGGAAAGGTCATCGGAACCCACCAGGGGGCCCACTTTTACACCATCGGCCAACGAAAGGGGCTCCACATCGGCGGCCATGCGGAACCTCTTTTCGTCCTGGCCACCGATGTCAGCCGGAACATCCTGTATGTAGGCGAAGGGCAGGACCATCCGGGCCTCTTTCGCAGGGGGCTTTTCATTACCCGGGATAAGGTTCACTGGATCAGGACCGACCTCCGGCTTGACCCCGGTGAAAGCCTTGAATGCAGGGTAAGGGTGCGCTACCGCCAGCCCCTGGAGGCTGCCACCCTCCACATGCGGGAAGAGGGTCTCCGGATTATCTTCCGGAACGCCCAGCGGGGTATCACTCCCGGGCAGTTTGCCGCCTGGTACGACGGCGAAGAGTTGCTGGGTTCGGGGGTCATCTCCTGAAACGGCCGGAACAGGAAAGAAACTGAAGCAAAATAACTTAACGAAAATTATCTCGGATGAAAAGAACACTATTTACCGCTATCATAGCCGTTTTTATTCTGGCAGCCCCGCATGCCGCACTGAAGACTTACGGATGGTCGGAGCACCCCATGATGGTGCGGCCCGCCCTTATGTACCATCCCATCTGGCAAAAAGCAGATCCGGTGGAGGCCAGGAGCCTGCAAACCTTCCTCCTGGAGAACGAAAAGGAACTGGAGAAATTCCTGGCTGAACAGGAAGCCTGGTCGGTAGCCAACTTGCCCGATTACGCCCCCTGCCCCCCGGAACTGGCCTTCCGGGCCACCGGAAACGCCGACGACATCCTTCTCCGGTTTTACACGGCCATCCGCATCAATCCCCATGTCAAAGTCCCCCTCTACCTTCACCTGCTGCCCCACGATGCGGACATGGGCAGGCCGGTTGCCGATCCCGGGGAGATTTGCACGCTTGAGGACCGCTCTTTCATGATGCAAACCGTGTATACCCGGGTCAACGAAGGAGAGTTGCTGCCTCCGCTTGAAGTCCTGGTCACCGCCAATGATGAACCCGATTACGGATTCGACCTGGGACTGTTCGCCGATAATCAGACCCTTTATGGCGCAAAATACGGCTTCGGGAACCAGCCTTTCGGGAATCCCAACCTGGAATATGGCAGCCAGGCTCCCTTCCACATGGGCTTTTACCATGAAGCCAGCATCCTCTACAAATTCGGCCCTTTCCTGAAACAGACCTACCTCAGCTACAGGCTTTTCCTTTACAAAGCCCTGTCGGAATTCGCTTTCCGCCGGCAGGAGCCTTACTGGGGATGGCGCTTCATGGGCTGGGGCATGCACTACATGGGCGACGTCAGCATGCCTTACCACATGAGGCCCCTACCGGGTGTGAGCACCGCCCGGATGATATGGATCAACCTGAAAGCGATGCTGGGCATGCCAAAAGCCAAAGACAACGCAGTCCAGCTGGTTTCCAACCGCCATACCGCCTTCGAGGAATTCCAGGTACAGGTGCTACGGAAAGCACACCGGGATATGGACCTCAACCATCCGTTCCTGAAGGCTTTAACCAACCCTGTTCCCTCCCTCCCCTTTTCCATGGATTTCTTCCTGAATGAGGCCACGAGGGAATCGGCATCCTCCGGAAAGGAAATCGACAGGATTCTTGCCCGGGAGATGCCTCCCCTGCTGGTCTCCGATCCGTCGGTGGAAACCAACGACCTTCCCGAAACCGACAGGATAGCCGCATTTATCGCCGAAACCAACGGCCCCGGATCGGTTGACAAAATCACCCTGGCCATCGCCGGCAGAATGAACCATTTCAGCATGCATATCCGCAGCTATCTCGACGACATCCTGGCAAAAAGCTCCGGGCATTAGCCGGTCTCCCCCATCAGTCCGCTGCGGAAACCATCTTCCGGGAGGAAATCCAACCCAAGCGAAAGAATTGCTACTTTTGCCGGAAACAACCTTCCATGATAAAGTCCATGACCGGGTTCGGCAAGTCCGGATTCGAGTTCGCCAACAAAAGAATCAGCGTTGAGATTAAATCGCTCAACAGCAAACAATCGGATATCTCCACCCGTATCCCATCCCTTTACCGGGAAAAGGAGCTGGAAATCCGCCGGGAGCTCTCCGACAGATTGGTGCGTGGCAAGATCGATTTTTCCATTTTTACCGAAACCCTCGGAGAATCGGGAAGTGCCGCCATCAACAGCGAGGTGGTGAAGAGTTATTTCAGCGATCTGAGCAGGATCAGCGCAGAACTCAGCCTTCCGGTCAGCGAACAGCTCCTGGAAATAGTCATGAGGCTTCCCGACACCTTGAAGGTCAGCCATGAAACGCTGGAAGAGGAGGAATGGCAGCTGCTTCACCTTCATATCACCAAAGCCATCGACATCCTCGACACCTTCCGCCTCCGGGAAGGGGAAGCCCTGGCTGCCGATCTCCGTGCCAATCTGACTGCCATCACCCGACTGCTGGATGAGATCCTGCCCTATGAACAGCAACGGATTGAAACCATCAGAAACCGCCTCAACGAAAACCTGGCCAGCCTCCGACTGAACGGGAACAACGACCCCAACCGCTTTGAACAGGAACTGATCTTTTACCTTGAAAAGCTCGATTTCAATGAGGAGAAAGTCCGCCTGGCCAGCCACTGCCGCTATTTCGCCGAAACAATGGAGGAGGCTGAATCGAACGGAAGAAAACTCTCCTTCATCGCCCAGGAGATCGGAAGGGAGATCAACACCCTCGGCAGCAAGGCCAATGACAGCAACATCCAGCGGATCGTGGTCCTGATGAAGGATGCCCTGGAAAGAATCAAGGAGCAGGTGCTGAATGTGCTGTAAAGGAAAAGGGAATCCTGCATCTTGATCAAAGAAGATAGGAATAAAACACATACTGAGTCCGGAGGCGTTGTTAACGAGGGGAGCGAAGGAAAAGGGAGCGGCTCAGGCATCAGAAGAAGAATATGACAGCAACTACCGGCAACAAACTGGTTATTGTTTCGGCGCCCTCCGGGGCGGGGAAAACCACCATTGTCAAACATCTGCTCAAATTGCCTCTGGGATTCGGTTTTTCGGTATCGGCCACCAGCAGGGCACCCCGCCCGGGAGAAACCGACGGAAAAGATTATTATTTCCTGACCCCCGCTCAATTCAGGGAAAAAATCGGGCAAGGGGCCTTTGTGGAATGGGAGGAGGTCTATCCGGGGATTTTTTACGGCACCCTGAAAAGCGAAATCGACCGGATTTTTTCAGAGGGCAGGAATGTCATTTTCGATGTCGACGTACAGGGAGGACTCAACATCCGGAGGATTTACGGCAAAAAAGCCCTGGCGCTCTTCATTATGCCCCCCTCGCCGGCGGTTTTGCGCCAGCGGCTCACGATGCGTTCCACCGAAAGCCCCGAGAAAATCGAAATGAGGTTGGCCAAAGCGGCAGAAGAAATGGGGTTTGCCGGACGGTTCGACCTGATCATCATCAATGACAGCCTGGAGACCGCCATCCGGGATGCCGGAATTGCCGTCACCGATTTTCTTGCCGGAACCGGCGACAGCCAAAAACCAGGATTTTCATGACCGGACTGCTTAACATTCTGCTGCCTCCCGACAAAATAGCCATGGAAGTCGGGCTTTTTTTCGGCTCCTTCAACCCGGTACATATCGGACACATGGCCATTGCCAACTACCTGGCGGAATACACCTCCATCCGGCAGCTCTGGTTTGTGGTCTCCCCCCAGAATCCCTTCAAGGAAAAGGAAGAGCTGCTCAACAATTTCGACCGGTTGGAGTTGCTGCAGCAAGCTGTCGGCGACGATCCCCGTTTCAGGATCAGCGATGTGGAGTTTCATTTGCCGAAACCTTCGTATACCATCGACACCCTCGCCCTCCTGTCGAAACAATACCCGGCGCACCGGTTTGTAATCCTGATGGGGGCTGACAACCTGGAGAACTTCGACCGATGGAAAAATTATGAAAAGATACTCGAAAACTACCCGATCAAGGTATACCCGAGGTCCGGCCATCCCTCTTCCGGTTCCTTCAGTCATCCGAATATTTCATGGGTGAAGGCGCCTCTGATCGAAATCTCCTCCACCTTCATCCGCGAATCGATCCGGGCAGGAAAAGATATGCGCCATTTTGTCCCTGCCGGGGTATGGGCGCTCATCGACAAAATGCAGTATTACCGGTAAGATTGCCTCCCGCCCGTTGCCGAAAGGAGGCTTCCTGCAGGAGTTGCCGTGGCCGTATGTGCCACAGCCGCCTATTTCTGCCGATCATGTTTTATCTCATTTTTTTGGCGGGAACCTTTTCCTACTTTTAACCCCTGTTCACAGTTTAATCCTTTGATGATGGAAGGGATAGCCGGAAACCGGGGAAAGGAGGTTCGCTCCGACTGCCATGTGCGTATTGAGCCGGGCGGGGCAACCGGAATCGAGATAACGCTGAAAAGCAAGGTAGCCTCCCTGTATGGCCGATCCATCCGGGAGCAGGCGGAGGAGATGGTCCGGTTTTTCGGCATTTCCGATGCCCTGGTGGAAATCGAGGATTACGGGGCTCTCCCGTATGTGATGGCGGCCCGTATCGAGGCGGCCGTCAGAAAGGCGATCCCGTCGCAGCAGGAGTATCTCCTCCCGGCATTGGCCCAGAACCTGCAGGTAACTGCGCGTGACCGGAGCCGCCGCTCCCGGCTCTACCTGCCGGGCGACCAGCCCAAGCTGATGATCAACGCCGGGCTTTACGGCACCGACGGGATTATTCTGGACCTGGAAGATTCCGTGGCTCCGTCGAAAAAAGAGGATGCCCGTTACCTTGTTCGCAATATACTGCGCAACAACGATTTTCACGCAGCCGAGCGGATGGTCCGCATCAACCAGCTGCCGCTTGGTCTGGATGACCTTCCCTTTGTGGTGCCGCACCCCCTTCACCTCATTCTGATTCCCAAATGCGAATCGGCGGCGGAGGTGAAGGCTGTGGATGCAAGAATCGCTGAGCTGAACCCCGACCCGGGCCGGAATATCTGGCTGATGCCCATCATCGAAAGCGCTGCGGGCCTCCTTCATGCCTATGAGATCGCCGCCGCCTCGGAAAATGTGGCGGCCCTTGCCGTCGGCCTCGAGGATTACACGGCCGACATCGGTGCCGAACGGAGCAGCGAAGGCCTCGAGTCGTTCTATGCCCGCAGCGTTGTGGTCAACGCGGCGCGTGCCGCCGGCATCCAACCCATCGACTCGGTTTTTTCCGGATTTGAAAACCTGGACGAACTGCGCACGGTGGCCACCCGCTCGAAAGCCATGGGCTTCGAGGGAATGGGCTGCATCCATCCCGCCCAGATCGCCGTAATCCATGAATGCTTCAACCCGGGGGAAAAGGAGATCGCCAAAGCTGTAAAAATCGTCCAAGCCTTCGAGGTGGCAGAAAAGAAAGGCATCGGGGTGATTGCCCTGGGCAGCAAGATGATCGACGCGCCGGTGGTCAAACGGGCCCTGCGGACCATCCGCCTGGCCGAACAGAACGGTTTGTTAAACCCTAACTGGAGAGAAAGCGATGAAGGATAAGCTGGTGAAGAACGAAGCAGGCCGCTGGGTCCCCCTCGAAATCAACGGGGAACCCGCCATCCCCTACCAGGGGGTCGGGAAATACCTTCCCATCGGCAACCGGTATGCCCCGCCGCTGCCCTCCTGCGCCCTCTATCCCTCCGACGGCAACAAGGTGGTTGGTTCGCTGAGGGAGGCTCTGGAGAAAGCGGGACTTTGCGACGGCATGACCATTTCCACGCATCATCACCTGCGCGACGGCGACTTTGTGGCCAACAGTGTTTTTGACATCGCCCATGATATGGGTATCAAAGAGCTGCGCTGGTTTCCCTCGGCCTCCTTCCCCTGCCACAACCGGCTCATCCCCTACCTCGAAGAGGGCACCATCAGCCATATCGAGGGAAGCATGAACGGCCCGCTGGGTGAATTCGCCTCCCGCGGGAAAATGCGCAAAACAGCCGTCCTCCGCTCCCACGGCGGCAGGGTTCAGGCCATTCAGGACGGTGAGGTGAAGATCGATATTGCCGTTATCGCAGCCCCTGCCGCCGATAAATTCGGAAATGCCAACGGGCTGACCGGTCCGTCGGCCACGGGAGTTCTCAGCTATGCCGACATGGACGTGCGCTATGCCACCCATGTGATCGTCGTCACCGACAACCTGGTCGCCTTTCCCTGCCTGCCCATGCAAATAGAAGGCAATTTTGTCGATTTTGTGGTGTTGGCCGACAAACTGGGCCTCCCCGAAAAGATCATCAGCGGCACCACCCAGATCACCCGCAGCCCCGACCGCCTCATCATCGCCGAGATGACCGCCCGCTTCTGCGAATATACGGGCATCCTCTACGACGGATGCGTGGTCCAGGCGGGCGCCGGAGGCATCTCCCTGGCCATCGCCGAATACATGCACCAGATCATGAAACGGAACGGCTGGAAGATCAGGGTCGGCTTCGGCGGCACCACCCGCTACATGACCGGCATGCTCGAAGACGGCACCATGGAATACATCCTCGACGCCCAGGTTTTCGATACCGAAGCCATCCGGTCGCTCAACGAAAACCCCAACCACATGACTTTCACCCTTAACAATATCTATAACTATCACGCCAAGGGCAACTTCGCCCAACTCATCGACGTGGTCTCCCTGGGCGCCACGGAAATCGACGTCCGATTCAACGGGAATGTGGTTACCCATTCCGACGGTCTCCTTCTCCATGGCATCGGCGGCTGGCAGAACTGCCTCTTTGCCAGAAACACCATCATTGCCGTACCGCTTTTCCGCGACCGCATCCCGGTCATTGTGGATGAAGTGACCACCCTTTGCGGACCCGGGGAACTGATCGACGTGGTGGTCACCGAACGGGGTATCGCCATCAACCCCCTCCGCACCGACCTGCTCGAAAAGGTCAAAGGGTCGGGATTGCCGGTCAAAACCATTCACGAACTGAAGGAAGAGGCCTTAGCCATCTGCGGAAAGCCCGACAAACCGCAATTCACCGATAAAATCGTCGCCGCCGTCAAATGGGTCGACGGAACCGTCATCGACGTGGTCAGACAGGTGGCCGGATAAGATCAATATCCGGAGATCGGAAGACTTAAATATCAGAAAGATATCATTTTAATGAGTAAATGACAGGGGGAATGAATCGCCAATAAAAGAACCGGGGTTCACCGGGTACCTGCATGTTACCTGATATCGGTTTGCCAACAGCAACAACTTATATAAACATGCCATCATATGACTAAAAGAACAATCGTAACCATGCCGGGCGACGGGATAGGCCGGGTGGTGCTGGAACAGGCCCTCCGCGTGCTGGAGGCTGCCGGATTTGACGCCGAATATGCCGAAGGCGACATCGGCTGGGAATTTTGGTGCCGTGAGGGGAATCCCCTGCCGCAACGTACCATCGACCTGCTCGAAAAACATAAAACCGGCCTTTTCGGGGCCATCACCTCCAAACCCAAGGATGCCGCCTTAGCGGAACTGGCCCCGGAACTGCAGGCTAAGAACCTCGTCTATGCCAGTCCGATCGTCTCCCTGCGCCAGCATTTCGGCCTCGACATCTGCCTGCGGCCCTGCAAGTCCTATCCCGGCAATCCCCTGAACTTCATCTGCAGGGGAGCCTCCGGTAACATCGAGGAGCCGGTGGTGGACGTGGCCATCTTCCGCCAGAACACCGAGGGACTGTATGGCGGCGTCGAATGGTCGAATCCGCCGCAGCAGGTCTACGACGCACTGATGACCCATCCCAAATTCAGGCAGAACTTCGCCTGGTCACCCAAAGAAGAGGTTTCCGTTTCCACACGCATCTTCACCAAGAAAATGACCCGCCGGATTCTTCATGCCGCCTTTAGCCATGCCGCCCGATACGGCTACCGCTCGGTGACCCTCTGCGAAAAACCCAACGTCATCAGGGAAACCTCGGGGATGATGTACAAAATGGCCCTGGAGATGCAAAAATCGGAATTCCCGCAGATCGAACTCCGGAACACCAACATCGACGCACAGATGATGTGGCTCACCAAAAATCCCGGGGATTACGGGGTCATCGTCGCGGGCAACATGTTCGGCGATATCGTCTCCGACGCTTTCGCGGGCCTTATCGGCGGACTGGGTTTCGCCTGCAGCGCCCAGTACAATCCCGACACGGGTGTCGCGGTGTTTGAACCCACCCACGGCTCGGCCCCCAAATATGCCGGCTTCCCTGTGCCGATCGTCAATCCCATCGCCATGATCGAGTCGGCCTGCATGATGCTCGAATACCTCGGCGAACAGGAGATTTCCGTCCGGATCCGCAAGGCCATCGCCGACGTCGTCGCCCGCGGGAACGTACGCACCTACGACATGATGAAGCTCGCCGGAAGCCCCGCCGTCCTCAGCCAGGGCGCCGCCTCCACCGTTGAAATGACCGATGCGATCATCCACCAGCTGGATTTATAACCAAATTTCAACGGTATAGAGGGCCCAAACGATCATGACAAAAGATAGAGCGATACATATTGTCATAACATTGTTTCACGACATAAACTACTACAACAGAATATTCTAAACGTATGAGAACTAATGCCTTATTCAAGAACATCCGGGAATTAATCAAAGAAAGCAAGAAGCAGGTAGCAGTAGCTGTAAATACCACACTTACAGCCTTATACTGGGAAATAGGCAAACAGATAAACGATGAAATACTTTTTAATAACCGAGCCGATTACGACAAGCATATTGTCGCGACACTGTCTCGACAATTGACAGCAGAATCTGGCAGGGGTTGGGGCGAAAAGCATTTAAGGCATTGTCTCCGTTTTACAGAGTCTTTTCCTGACGAGCAAATTGTATACGCACTGCGTAGACATTTGAACTGGACACATTTCAGAATGGTTATGTTCATGGACGATCCTTTAAAAAGGGAATTCTATATCGAAATGTGCAAACTCGAAAAATGGTCATCCCGCCAATTGCAGGAACGCATAGCTCCATGCTGCACGAACGCACCACTATTAGCAAGAAGCCCGATCTTACCATAAAAGAGGACTTAGACCTGCTGAAAAATGAACAACAAATCAGCCCCGACCTGGTATTTCGCGACCCTTACTTTTAGATTTTTTTAGGATTGAAAGATACTTACTCTGAAAATGACATTGAAACAGCCATCATTGCAGAACTGCAGCGGTTTATCACCGAATTTGGAAACGACTTTGCATTCCTCTCGCGTCAAAAACGCATCACTATTGACAACCGGGAGTACAAAACTGACCTGTTGTTTTATCACCGCAGGCTAAAATGCCTGGTGGCCATAGACCTTAAATTGGGAGAATTTGAAGCCGGATTCAAGGGGCAAATGGAACTTTCTCTGCGCTATCTTGAAAAATATGAGATGATTGAAGGAGAGAGGCAACCCATTGGACTGATCCTGTGTGCCGGAAAAAATGAAGAAAACATAGAACTTTTTACAATTGGTTGAAAGCAATATCAGGGTCGCAGAATATCTGACAGAACTTCCTGACAAAAAACTGTTGAAACAGAAATTGCATCAGGCTATTGAATTTGCCAGGAACCGGATACTCACCAAAAAATTATTGATGATGAGTAAATCGTAAATAATTGACAAATAAGAATTTAAACTTTCGATAAATTTTACAGAATAATTTTGGATAAACCGCGATATGAACTCGAGTGAAATTTATTCATTATGGCCCGAACTGAAGTGGATCAGCGACCCTAAACTGCGGGAGAAGACGGCCCACGTTTGGCAACTGGCTTTTGAAAAGAGTGTGCTTACCCCCGGTGACCTGACCCGGATCCCTTTCACCCTTTTGGCCGGGCCCGGCCTGAAGGTCACCTTTATGGACCACAAACGGTCGGTGGTCCACATCGCCCGTGATGCCGGAAACACCATCAACGCCATGTACCACGGGGAACTTCCCGTCAACATGGACGTGCTCATTTCCGGGGCTATCCTGGCCGACGTGGGCAAGCTGCTGGAATACGAACTGGACCCTAACGGCGTTGCCGTCCAGGGGAAATACGGCCAGTACCTCCGCCACCCCTTCAGCGGGGTCTCCCTGGCCGAACAGTGCGGCATTCCTCCGGAAGTGTGCCACATCATCGCCACCCATGCCGGAGAAGGCGACCTGGTGAAGCGCACCACCGAAGCCTATATCGTCCACCACGCCGACTTTATGACCTTTCTGCCTTTCAAATCAAGACTAACCGTTTAGGAAGGTCGTAAGACCGGAATATCAGAATGAGGAGTCGCGGGTCTTGAATGCTGAATCCTGAGAAACGACAACCAGAGGCTTGGAAAACTATGGAAAGAATGACCCTGATAGAAAAGATCATTGCGCGGCACAGCGGCCGGGAGAAGGTAGTGCCGGGGGAGATTGTGGATGTGTACATCGATGTGCGGCTGGCCCGCGACTTCGGGGGCGCCAACGTGGTGAAGAACCTGGTTGACAACGGACTCCGGGTCGCAGATCCTTCAAAGACCTGGTTTACTTTCGACTGCAACCCCACGGGGTCGGACCAGAAATATGCCGCCAACCAGCAGAGCTGCCGTATTTTCGCCCGCGGGCAGCACATTCCGGTTTACGACATCAACAGCGGGATCGGCACCCACCTGGCCATTGACCAGGGGCTGGCGCTTCCCGGCGACACCCTGGTATCGACCGATTCGCATGCCAACATTCTGGGGGCGATCGGCTGTTTTGGCCAGGGGATGGGCGACCGCGACATCGCCGCCGTCTGGTCACGGGGCTCAGTATGGTTCAAGGTGCCTCCGAGCGTGAAGATCACCCTTTCCGGGAAACGGCCCGAAGGCCTTCATGCCAAAGACATTGTCCTTAACCTCCTCCGCCGTTTCGGCGCCGACAGCCTCCTGGGGTATGCCGTGGAAATCGATGGAGAGGAGGCCGGCCGGCTGACCCTCGACGAACGGATCACCATCTCCTCCATGGCCACCGAAATGGGCGCCATCGCCCTGTTCTTCGCCCCCGGCGAGGAGATCCTCACCTATTGTTACCAGCGGGCAGGGCGTGAATTTTCCCCTGTTTTCCCGGATCCGGAAGCATGGTATGAGAAAAACTTCACCCTTGATCTGGCGGAATTCTTTCCGGCGGTCTCCCTTCCCGGAAAACCCCACGACGTGGTCCCGTTACAAGAGGTCAAAGGCCGTAAGATAGACTCGGTCTTTATCGGCAGCTGCACCAACGGCCGTCTTGAAGACCTGCGGCTGGCGGCTTCCCTTCTGAAGGGAAGGAAAGTGGCTCCCGGTGTGGTTCTAAAAATCGTCCCCGCCACCGACGAGATCTGGAACGCCTGCCTCGAAGAGGGGTTGCTGGCCATCTTCAAGGAGAGCGGCGCCCTGGTGGGCAATGCCGGATGTGCCGGCTGCGCCTCGGGACAAGTCGGTCAGAACGGTCCGGGCGAGGTGACCGTCAGCACCGGCAACCGTAATTTCACCGGGAAACAGGGCAAGGGAGAGGTGTTCCTGGCCTCCCCGGCCACGGCTGTCGCCTCCGCCATCGCCGGAAGCATCGCCGCCGCAGCGGAAATCCCCGCCGTCCCGGCCCTCTTCGGAACCGGTCCGGCGGAAGCCGCCCACCCGGGTGTCACTCCGGACACTGACAAAGCCACTTCTTCCGGAACCGCAGCCAACATGGCTTCAGGAACCTCCGCATCACCGGAGAGCCTTTCCGGAGATTCCGGAGAAAAAAACCAGAAACCTACCCTCCTCGAGGGGAAGGTCTGGCTGGTGATGGAAGACAACATCGACACCGACATGATCTTCCACAACCGCCACCTGGCCATCACCGAGCTGGCAGAAATGGGAGCCCATGCCTTCGGCAACCTGAAGGGTTGGGAAGATTATGCCTCCCGTTCCGAACCGGGCGATATCATCCTTACCGGGAGCAACTTCGGGGCCGGAAGCTCGCGCCAGCAGGCCGTCGACTGTTTCAGGGCCCTGGGCAACCAGGCCATTATCGCCCGCTCCTTCGGGGCTATTTACGAACGCAACGCCATCAACGCCGGGTTTCCGGTTCTTACCTGCGACGATCTTTCCCCGCTGGGATTGAAACAACGCGACCGGGTCCAACTCGACCTGAAGAATAGCACACTGAAAAACCTGGAAAACGGAGTCGAGATCCGGATCAATCCCTTCTCTCCCGTACAGCTGATGATTTACCAGGCCGGGGATCTGCTGAAAATTTGATAATCTGACGATTTGATGAAAACACAATGAGTGGAAAGACATTTGCCGAGAAAGTGCTGGGGGCGCCGGAAGGAGCTATCGTGTTCCGGAAGCCCGATCTGGTGCTGTCGCACGACAACACCGCCAGCATTGAAAAAATATTCCGGAAAATGGGCGGGGATCATCCTTATGATCCCGCGCGGCTGGTGATCACCCTCGATCACAACGCTCCGCCCACCAATGCCAAACTGGCCAACGACTACCAACAGATCAGGCAGTTCGTAAGAGAGGAGGAGATCACCCGGTTCCACGATGCCGGAGAGGGGATCTGCCATCAGCTGATGAGCCGGTATGCCCGTCCGGGGATGATCGTGGTGGGGAGTGACAGCCACACTTGTACCGCCGGAGCCCTGAATGCCTTTGCCGCCGGCATCGACCGCACCGAGGCCGCGGGCATCTGGAAAACCGGCGAAACCTGGTTCCGGGTTCCGGCGTCCCTGAAGGTCACCCTCACCGGGTCGCTGCCTTTCGGGGTCTTTGCCAAAGACATAGCCTTAACCCTGATCGGCAGGATCACCGCCGAAGGCGCCGATTATCTCTCGGTGGAATTCCACGGCGACGGGGTGGCCGCTCTCACCCTCGACGACCGGATGACCATCGCCAACCTCGCCTCCGAAATGGGCGCCAAGAATGCCGTCTTTCCGCCTGACGAGGTACTCATGGAGTTTCTCGGGGGGAGCACCTCTGACAAGGCGGAAAGTGACTTACACGCAGAAAGTCTTCCCGTTGTGGCGAACCACAGCGATTCGGGAGCCAACAGGATGACGGGAGATGACGCGGCCACCGGTTCCGGGGAAAGCCCTTTCGGAAAATGGGCCGACGCGGATGCCCGCTATGTGAAGGAGATCACCCTCGACCTGGGGGCGCTCTTTCCGGTAGTTTCCGCCCCCCACCATGTTGACAACGTTAAAGCGGTCGATGAAGTGGATGGGACCCCCATCCGGCAGGCCCTGATCGGCACCTGCACCAACGGCAGGCTGAGCGACCTGCAGGTGGCCGCCGATATCCTGCGGGGAAAGAAAATTGCCCCCGGCGTGCAGCTCCAGGTGATCCCCGCCTCGCGGGAAATCTATCTCGAAGCCATCCGCAGCGGCATCGCCGGAATCTTCCTTGAGGCTGGCGCCTCCATCCTCACCCCCTCCTGCGGCCCCTGCCTGGGTACCGGCCAGGGGATCCCCGCCGACGGCACCACCGTCATTTCCACCGCCAACCGCAACTTTTTGGGACGCATGGGCAACAAAAACGCCGCCATCTACCTGGCTTCGCCCGCTACGGTCGCCCACTCTGCCCTGAAAGGCAGAATAACCTCGCCCGCACCCGGAAACCATCACTTCCCCGCAGGCAAGGAAACGGCCGCGACCGTCACCATCGCCCCCGGTGACAACCGCCGGCATGACGGGGTGTGGAATTATGCCGACGCCGATAATCTCAACACCGACCAGATGTTCGCCGGCAACCTTACCTACGAAATCAACAGCTCGGAACCTGAAAAAATTCTCCCCCACCTCTTCAAAGGGTTCGATCCGGCATTTGCAGATGCCGTCAAAAATGGCGATATTGTGATCGCAGGGGAGAATTTCGGCTGCGGCAGCTCACGGGAACACCCGGCGGTTGGACTTGCCTATGCGGGAGTACAGGCGGTCATCGCCAAATCGGTGAACCGCATCTTCTTCCGCTCGGCCATCAACCAGGGACTGACGCTGCTGGTCCTTCCGGAAGCCGTCAAAGCCTTCCGCCCCGGCGACCAGGTCACCGTCAGCCTCCGCGAGGGAGTGGTCACCATCGCCGGACAGGAATTCCGGTTCGACCCCCTGCCGGACAAACTCATGGAAATCCTGGGAAAAGGAGGACTGGTCAACGCACTCAATTATCAATAAATTAAATGATATTCTAATTTATCAACAAATTAGTTGATATTTTATTTCATCTATTAATTTGACGATATTTTCATTTATCAACTAAAAAATTGATATATTTGAAAAAAAGACAAAATGACAAGCATAATAACGGGTGATGTAATTAATTCTCAAAAAGTTAGTCCTCTCATCTGGCTCCAGAAACTTAAACAAGAGCTCGATGGTGTAGGGGAAAACCCATTGACCTGGGAAATTTACCGGGGCGACAGTTTCCAGGTGGAAGTGACAGATCCTTCAATGGCACTGTTAACTGCCATTAAATTAAAGGCAGCCATAAAAAGCATTAAAGAGATGGATGTTCGATTAGCCATAGGGGTAGGAAATAAAACATATGAGACTTCAAAGATCACAGAATCAAATGGTTCAGCATTTGTATATTCCGGAGATACTTTTGAAAGCCTGGTCAAGAGTAAGCAAAACCTGGCTATAGCTACAATATCGGATAAGTTTAACCAGGAAATGAATCTGTTGTTCCGCTTTGCGCTTATTGTCATGGACAATTGGACGGCCAATTCTGCCAAAGTGGTATATCTTGCATTAACAAATCCGGGTTATTCGCAGAAAGAATTGGGAAAAGCCCTGAATATTAAGCAGAATACAGTAAGTGCAACGTTAAAACGAGCCTATTTCGTTGAGATTTCGGATATGCTGGTCTGGTACCAGAACAAAATAAAAGAAGTGATTTAATGATACTTATTAAGCTTATTCTGGCCCACTTGTTGGGTGATTTTGTTTTACAATCCGATTCCTGGGTTAAGGCCAAGGAAAAGAAAAAAATCAAGGCCTGGCAATTATATGTTCATGCACTGATCCATTTTACTTTAATAAACTTATTGGTTTGGCAAACGGCATTTATCAAGTGGGCACTTTTGTTGACGATTGTCCATTTTGCAACAGACATGGTTAAAATGTATCTTCAAAAGGTGAACACCAAACGACAGTGGTTCTTCATGGATCAGATTTTCCATGCCATTGCTATTGTCCTGGTCTGGTACTGGAGCCAGTCCATTTCAATAAATCCCGTGGTCCTGAATAGTGAAAAAAATCTTCTGTTAATTACATCTGTTATTGCCCTAACCCAACCCGTTTCGGTCATTGTACGCCACATCATTTCAAGGTGGTCACCGGATACATCTGCCGGCCATTCCGGTTCATTGGCAAATGCCGGAAACTATATTGGCATCCTTGAGAGGCTATTTGTTTTCACTTTTGTGGTAACCGGAAACTGGGAGGCCATAGGATTTTTATTGGCTGCAAAATCGGTTTTTCGTTTTGGGGACCTCAGAGAGTCAAAAGACAGGAAACTAACCGAATATGTTTTAATCGGCACATTGTTGAGTTTTGGCATTGCCGTTCTGACGGGTCTCATATACAACAGTTTCCCGGGCGGGTAACCTCCCGTGAAACCATACTCTGTGAAAAAATGGTTACAACCTGATTAAAACATTTAAAATGAATCGCATGCATACTGATTTTTCAGAAGTATTAGCCCAATTGGGTATTGACAAGGTCAATTCCGGATTGTGCACCGGCACGGTCTGGCAGGAGTGTGCCGGCGACCTGCTGACCTCCTTTTCACCTGCCGACGGCAAAGAGATCGCCTCTGTAAAACAGGCCACCCTCGACGATTACAACGCCACCGTGGAACGGGCCCAAAAAGCTTTTGCCATTTGGCGGAAGGTCCCCGCTCCACAAAGGGGGGAGATCGTCCGCCAGATCGGCCTTGAACTCCGGAAATACAAGGAGCCCCTGGGCAGGCTGGTGAGCTACGAAATGGGCAAGGTTTACCAGGAGGGGCTCGGGGAGGTGCAGGAGATGATCGACATCTGCGATTTCGCCACAGGCCAGTCGCGCCAGCTTTACGGCTTCACCATGCAGAGCGAACGCCCGGGACACCGGATGTACGACCAGTACCATCCGCTGGGGATTGTCGGCGTGGTGTCGGCCTTCAACTTCCCGGTAGCCGTATGGGCCTGGAACGCCATGATCGCCCTGATCGCCGGCGATGTCGTCATCTGGAAACCCTCCTCCAAGGTGCTGCTCTGCGCCATCGCCGTCCACAAAATCGTGGCGGAGGTCCTGCGCCGGAATGACATTCCCGAAGGGGTGCTCAACCTGGTGGCCACCAGTTCTAAATACCTGGGCGACGACATGTTCTCCGACCGGAGGATTCCGTTGATCTCCTTCACCGGATCGACCAAAATCGGCAAGAAGGCCGGACGCCTGATCGGGGAACGATTGGGTAAATCGATTCTGGAACTGGGCGGCAACAACGCCATCATCGTCACTCCCCATGCCAACCTTGAACTGGCCCTGCGCGCCGTCATCTTCGGGGCGGTGGGCACCTGCGGGCAACGCTGCACCTCCACGCGGCGGATCATCCTCCACGAATCGCTCTTTGACGATTTCAGCCAGAAGCTGGTCAGCGCCTATAAAAGCCTGAAAATCGGCCATCCCCTCGACCCCTCCACCCATGTGGGACCGCTGATCGACTGCGGGGCAAAGAAGACCTACCTGGAAGCCGTGGTCCGGGTGAAAGCCGAGGGCGGGAAAATCCTCTGCGGCGGAGAAGAACTGACCGGCGAGGGATACGCCTCGGGATGTTATGTGGTTCCGGCCATCGCCGAAGTGGAAAACCACTATGCCATTGTGCAGGAGGAGACCTTTGCCCCCCTGCTTTACCTGATCAGATACCGCACGCTGGATGAGGCCATCGCCCTGCACAATGCCGTGCCCCAGGGACTCTCGTCGGCCATCTTCACCACAGACCTTGCTGAAGCCGAGCTGTTCCTCTCGGCGGCGGGTTCCGACTGCGGCATCGCCAATGTCAACATAGGCACTTCCGGTGCTGAAATCGGGGGTGCCTTCGGGGGCGAAAAGGAGACCGGCGGAGGCCGGGAATCGGGTTCCGACGCCTGGAAAGCCTACATGCGCCGGCAAACCAACACCATCAACTACAGCCACGAACTCCCCCTGGCCCAGGGAATCAGGTTTGATCTGTAATGCCTATGAAAATCGGAATCATCCGAGAAGGAAAGGTGCCGCCCGATAAAAGGGTGCCTTTTACTCCTCTGCAATGCCGCCGTATCCTGGACCGCCACCCCGGGGCGGAGATCCTGGTGCAACCCTCCCCCATCCGCTGTTTCAGGGATGAGGAGTATGCCCGCCTGGGCATCCCCCTGAAGGAGGATCTGTCGGATTGCGAGGTGCTGATGGGCGTCAAGGAGGTGCCGGTCGGGGAGCTGATCCCCGGAAAGGTTTACTTTTTCTTTTCCCACACCATCAAGAAACAACCCCACAACCGGGAGCTCCTCCGCGAGGTGGTTCGCAGAGGCATCCAACTGGTGGACTATGAGATTCTTACCGACCGGGAAGGGCTGCGGATCATCGGCTTCGGCCGGTTTGCCGGCGTGGTGGGGGCCTACAACGGATTCAGGGCCTGGGGTCTCCGCCACCGCCTCTGGAGCCTGAAACCCGCCTGGCAGTGCCGCAACATGGAAGAGCTGACCGCTGAACTGACCGCCGTAAAACTGCCGCCCCTCCGGATCGCCGTCACCGGCGGAGGAAGGGTTGCCGGAGGGGTTATGGAACTCATGGAGGCCGCCGGCATCCATCCGCTAACCCCCGGTGAATACCTTTCCGGAGAAAAAAGCCACCTTCCCGTCTTCGTCCGCCTCGATCCGGGCGACTACAACGAACACAAGGAGGGCCTGCCCTTCGACCTGCTCCATTTCTTCAACCACCCGTCGGAATACCGGGGTACCTTCCGCCGTTTCCTGTACCACACCGATCTGCTCATCGGCGCCGCCTACTGGGATCCCAGCGCCCCGGTCCTCTTCACCCCTGAAGATACCCGCCACCCCCTTTTCAGGATCCGCACCATCGCCGACATCACCTGCGACATCGACGGATCGATTCCCACCACCCGGAAAGCTTCCACCATCGACGATCCTTTCTACGATATCCATCCCGGAAGCTTCGACCTCCATCCTCCCTTCTCGGGAGAGGGACACATCACCGTGATGGCCGTCGACAACCTTCCCTGCGAATTGCCTGCCGACGCTTCGCATGATTTCGGAAAAAACCTGACGGAAAAGGTGCTTCCCTGTCTCCTGGGCGATGACCCCGACCAGATCATCGAACGGGCATCCATCACCCGCGGTGGCGGGCTGACCACAAGATTCGCCTACCTCCGGGATTACCTCGCGGGAAAGGAGTGATAACAACGCATCGTGCGGCAAGGCTTGTTGCGGGAATAAAGCTGCAGCAAGACAATACAACCGCAAACATTTAAAAAAGAAATATGAAAAAGATACTGCTCCTGGGTGCGGGTCTTTCCTCGAACACCCTGATCGCCTACCTGGAAAGGGAGGTTGCAGGGAACCACTGGTCGCTGACCGTCGGCGACCGGGATCCGGAAGTGGCCCGGCAGAAATGCTCGCCCCCTACCCGGACCATGCGGATCGACCTCTCCGACCGTGAAGGACTGGGTAACGAAATCCGGGATGCCAGCCTGGTCATCTCGATGCTTCCTGCAAAGCTTCACCCGTTGGTGGCTGAAGAATGTCTCCGCCAGGGCCGCTCGTTCATGACCGCTTCCTACGAATCGGCCTCCATCAGAAAAATGGAGCCCGAAGTGCGGAACAAAGGACTTCTTTTCCTGAACGAAATGGGGCTTGACCCGGGCCTGGACCATATGTCGGCACTGCGGATAATCGACCGGCTCAAGGCTGAGGGGCATACCCTCACCGGTTTCGAGTCGTTCACCGGAGGGCTGGTAGCCCCCGAATCGGACGACAATCCCTGGCACTACAAATTCACCTGGAATCCCACGAACGTGGTCCTGGCAGGTTGGCCGGGGCCTGCCCGGTTCATCCAGTGCGGACGGCTCAAATACATCCCCTACAGCCGTTTGTTCCGCCGGACCGAGTTTATCGATATCGAAGGATTCGGCCGGTTTGAGGGCTATGCAAACCGGGACTCCCTTTCTTACATTTCAAAATACCGGCTTGAGGGCATTCCCACCATTTACCGGGGAACCCTCCGTCGGCCAGGTTTTTCACAGGCCTGGAACATCTTTGTCCAGCTGGGTGCCACTGACAACTCCTACATCATGGAAAACTCGGCCGGTATGAGTCACCGGGAATTTATTAATTCTTTCCTCTACTATCACCCGAAAGATTCCGTGGAGGTCAAGCTCTACCGGGCTTTCCATATCGACCAGGATTCGCCGGTCATCGAACTGCTCGAATCGCTTGACCTGTTCAGCGATGAGATCGTAGGAATACCCGACGCCACGCCCGCACAGATTCTCGAATCTATCCTGGCCAAAAAATGGCGGCTGAAACCAGGTGACAAAGATCTCGTGGTGATGTGGCACAAATTCAACTACCTCCCGCATGGCTCGGGGAAGGAAACCATCCTGACCTCTTCCATGGGGCTGACCGGGGAGAATGACACCCATACCGCCATGGCCCGGACCGTCGGTCTGCCGCTGGGCATTGCCGCCGCGCTCTATCTGAAAGGGGAGTTGCACCTGTCGGGCTGCCACATCCCCACCCTTCCCGACCTTTATCTTCCGGTGCTCCGGGAACTGGAAAAGCTGGGCATCCGCTTCAGGGAAAATGAAACTGCATGAACAGCAGGCCCGGTTTTTTTCTGCAGCTTCTCTTTTCCTGCAAATTAAAACCGTATTTTTAAACGTTTTTCCGGCATCAACCGGGAGCCGGGAGCCGGCAGGTCTCCCGGGGCAGACTGCCAACCAGGGCGGGAGAAGTAAAGAGATGAACAGCCAATGTCGCAATGAAATAAGGGGCAGGGACCGGAGGGGAAGCCACCGGTTCCCGGGATTTTTGTTTCTCTTTTTCCTTTGCCTGGCCGCTGCCGGTCAACCCGGACCCCATCCGGGAGGCCGGACCCTGCCAGAAGGGTCTCAGGCAGAAAACCATTTCTCAGCAACAGGATTACCCAATCCCGAAATCCCGCAGGCAGCCCTTGCCGATACCCTTCCCTCCGGAAAGGAGTGCACAATGGTCATTCCCAACGGCTTTTCACCCAACGGCGACGGCATCCAGGACTATTTCCGCATCACCTGCATGGAACATTACCCCGACGCAGTCATCAGGATCTTCAACCGGTGGGGGAATGTCGTCTATAAAAAGGGAAAGTACGGGAACCTATCCGCCCACGGAGAGCCGGGAGCCTGGTGGGATGGGACCTCGAACCAGGACCGCACCCTCGGGGGCACCTCTCTGGCCTCGGGCACCTATTTTTATATCCTCGACCTGATGAATGGCAGCAAGCCTGTCACCGGCTCTGTTTTTCTTTTCAGGTGATCAGCCACCGGACTAGAACCCTTGAAGACACCTTTGCGACATAGCATCCGCCGATTCCTGCCCCTGCTCCTTCTGATGCAGTGCCTGCTGCCTGCTTACGGGCAGCAGGATCCTCTTTACCTCCAGTACAACTTCAACCTGCAAACCATCAACCCCGCCTATGCGGGCAGCTGGGAAACCCCGGGGTTTCAACTGCTGGGCCGCCATCAGTGGTGGGGAATCGAAGGAGCGCCGCGGACCTACACCTTTACTTTCCAGACCCCCACCTCCGGCGACAATGTCGCCCTGGGTTTCAACCTGGTAAGCGACCAGACGGGGCTTGAACAAAGGATCACCCTTACGCTCGACTATTCCTACCGTTTGCGGATCAACGATCATTCCTTCCTGCGGCTGGGCATGAAAGCCGGCGGATCGGCCTACATGAACAGCCTTTCCTCTTACAGAGGCTATCCGGGAGACCCCCCCGATCCCCTTTTCATCGGGTCGCTCGACGAAAATTTCCTGCCCAATTTCGGCTTCGGGACCTTTTACTACGGAGAACGGTTTTATCTGGGGCTTGCGGTTCCGCGCACCGTGAAAACCAGCCATAAAATAAGCTATAACAACTATTTCTACGCCTCGTTCGACTACGATCCGCTGCTCTATCTTCACGGCGGCTTCGTTTTCAACTGGGGCTCCTATGTCAGGTTCAAACCCACTTTTCTGGCCGTGGCGGCCAAAGGGGTGCAGCCCGAGGTTAACCTCTCGGCCAATTTCCTGCTGAACGAAAAGGTGTGGCTGGGTGCCAACTACCAGGTGCACGATTCTTACGGATTCATCCTGCAATGGGTGTTCGACAAGCGCCTCCGGCTGGGCTATGCCATGGAATTCAGCCTGAACGAGCTGGCCGATTACCACGACGGCACCCATGAGATTCTGGTTTCTTACGAACTGGGGATTCTCCGGCGGATCTGGAGCTCACCCCGCTATTTTTAACGACTGATTACTCATGGCAATTAGGGCAGAAACAGCGGAAACCAGAAGGGATCCCCCCTGTCTCAGGGGCATGGTTCCCTCGTTTCCCCGAAAAGGAGACCCTGCGGTATGAAAAAGTCTTTGCTGTTCATATGGGCTGTGCAGGCGGCTTTGCCCGGACATCCCCAGGTCAGTCCCGGTTTTTTCAGGGATGCCGAGATCAGACTGGAGCCTTTGCGGATCAACACGGCCGCCAGCGACATCTCGCCTGCCATCGTGGAAGGCAGCTTTTATTTCTGTTCGGTCCGCGAAGAGTACTTCCGAAAGAAATCGAGGGAGAGGAAAAACAAGGCATATTACGAAGTGTTCACCGCCGAAACCGACAGCAAAGGCAGGGTATTGCCGGGCAGGAAAGCCATAAACATCCAACGCCGGAACTTCCATGAGGGACCCGTTGCCTATTGCCATTCCACGCGGGAAATGTTTGTCACCCTCAGCAACACCCTTCAGCCCGACACCTGCCGGCTGCTGATACCGGCCGAGGAGGTACGGCTGAGGATTGCCGTTAAAAAATACAGCCGGGGAAGCTGGACCATCACAGAAGAGCTGCCTTTCACAGACCGTCGCTATCACTACGCCCACCCGGCCGTGAGCACAACCGGAGACACGCTGGTTTTTGCAGGAGACCTGCCCGGGAATTTGGGGAAGAGCGATCTGTACATGACGGTCAGGCAGGGCGGGAAGTGGAGCGATCCGGTCAACCTGGGTCCAACCGTCAACTCCCGGTGGGACGAGCTATTCCCCACTTTCGGCCCGGGAGGCACTCTTTTCTTCTCGTCCGACCGGCCGCTGAACAACCTGGGAAAACTCGACATTTTTCATGTTCGTTTCCCCGGCCCTGACACGGTACGCAACGCAGGCAACAAAATCAACTCGCGGTTTGACGATTTCGGACTGGTATTGGGCAGTGCAGGCGATTGGGGCTATTTTGCCTCCAACCGTCCGGGGAGAGGCAGCGACGATCTGTTCCGGATAGAAATCAACCATACCATTCAGGAAATTGCAGGCACGGTTACGGACGAGGCAGCCGGAGTGCCTGTCGGCGGCGCCACAGTCCGGCTGCTTGGATGCGACAGGAATGAACTTGATGCTGTCCTCACCGGCAGCAACGGCGAGTTTCTGTTCCGGGTCAGGAAGAACCAGGGTTGTTACCTTGCCATCTCCAAACCTGGCTATTACGGCGCGACCTTCCGGATCACCCCTGCCGAAGCGCACTCCCTGAAGATCCGTATGGAAACCCGCTACCATCTCTTCGTCATGGACAGGGATAGAAAATCGGCACTTCCGGGAGCCCTTGTGATCCATAACGAAACCACCCGGTTGCTGACCGATGCCGCCGGAATGGCCATTCCGCCGGTTACGGATAGTCTGAACCGGTTCCGGATTACGGCCGCGGGCTACCTGGAGCAGGAATTCAGCGTCGAAGGAGCGCGGCTTGCAGGCCGCCATGTTACCGACACGGTTTGGCTGGTTCCGAAAAGGGCCGTCCCGGAGGAGCAGCCCGCCCTGGCAGGCCCGGTCGTAAAGAAAGAACCGACTAACGGACTTGCTTTAAAAAACGGCGCCGCCGAAGCCTATTATTCCGTGCAGATCATGGCAAGTTTTAAGCCCGCAGAGATCAGCAGACTCGATTTCAGGGGAGAAACCGGGGTTTTCACCATGGAGGTTCCTCCCGTCACCAAATACCTGATCGGGAAATTTGACAATTACGATGAGGCCTTATCGGAAAGAAAGCGACTCATGGCCAAATTCCCCGATGCCTTTATCATCGGCATTCTCGACGGCATGGTGGTTACGCCGCAGAGACTCAGAAGAATACTCCGTTAAACAGATTATTGTATGGAATACAACCGAAGAAAACTGAGCCGGGGCGAAGAACTTTTCAACAGCATCACCCATGGCCTGGGCGCCCTGCTGAGCATTGCCGCCCTGGTCATCCTGGTTGTGGCAGCGGCCCGCCACGGAAACGGCTGGCACATCACAGGCTTTGCCATTTACGGGGTTTCCCTGGTGCTCCTTTATACCGCCTCCGCCCTCTACCACAGTTTCCCCGACGGCCAGGCCAGGAACCTCTTTGCACGGTTCGACCACTCCGCCATTTTCCTGCTCATTGCGGGAACCTATACTCCGATGCTGCTGACGGTGATGCGGAACTCCACGGGATGGACCCTGTTCGGAATCGTCTGGGGCATTGCCCTTGCCGGCATCACCCTGCGAAGCATATTTCTCTACCGCTTCCGGCAGGTGATGGTGGTTCTCTACCTGGTCATGGGATGGATGTTCCTCTTTGCCGCCCGGGATATTGCTGCCACCCTCCCGAAGGGCAGCCTTCACCTGCTGCTGGCGGGAGGCCTTTTGTACAGCGGCGGGGTGGTCTTTTATGCCTGGCGGAAGCTTCCCTACAGCCATGGTATCTGGCATCTCTTCGTCCTGGGCGGAAGCATCGCCCATTTTTTTGCCATCCTCGCCATCCTGGAATTATAATAAGCGCAAAACATCAGAACGTTCAGCCTCCGCGAAACAACTGCTTTGACGGGTGCGCCCACGGGATGGCCGGATAAACCAGCCAAATCATCACCTGCTACGGATGCATGTAAGGCATAATCTATTACCTTTGAAAAAGAAATCAACCTATACAGCTATGCGTAACATAATCTGTTTCATGCTTATGGCATTCGTGTTTGTTCATTGTGACCGGCAGCAGTCCACGGTTCCTGCCGGCAGGGCAGAAGCGTTCATCGGGAGCGGTCTGCAGGATAAGGTAGCCGGACTGCTGAAGGAAAAAGCCGGAGAGGCTGAAACGTTCCGTATCGACCGTGGGGTGCGACAGGTAGCCCGACTCTGGAGGGAAAGCGACGGCACCGCTGAGGAGTATGAGAATTTCTGTCTGAACAGTTTTGTTTCCGGTGATTCGGCCATAGACCGCCTCTATTCCAAACTGGAAAGGAACTTTGAGATTCTGAACGGTTATTTCCACCGGATGGATTTGAGTCTCAAGGAACCCCTTCACCTGGAAGGACCTGCTCCGGAACCGGTCGATATGCTTTTCGGTGGCTACAACGCCGCAGCACACCTGACCGACGATTTTTTCAGCAACAAAATAGCTTTTCTGACCGCCCTTAATTTCCCCTTTTATACCCTGGCCGAGAAAACGGAAAGGGGAAGCAGCTGGAGCCGCCGCGAGTGGGCCCTGGCACGGATGGGCGACCTGTTCACCTCCCGGGTTCCTGCCGGGGTCATACAGAACATGTCGAAAGTGCTCACCGATGCAGATGCTTACATTTCCGATTACAACATCTGCATGGACATGCTGGTGGACAGCGGCGGGCAGCCCCTCTTCCCCGAAGGGTTGAAACTGATCACCCACTGGGGTCTGCGCGACGAACTGAAATCGGACTACGCTGCGGAGAGAGGACTGGAAAAGCAGCGGATGATTTATCAGGTGATGAAACGGATCATCGATCAGACCATTCCCCGGCAGGTCATCAACAGTCAGGAATACCGCTGGGATCCATACCGCAATACCCTTACCAGGGAGGGGAAGGAGGTGGAGGCCGATCCGGAACCCGACAGGAGGTATGAGGTTCTCCTGGCCAACTTCCATGCCATGAAAGCAGTGGATGAGCACAATCCCAACTATCCGACCTACATCATCCGGGCTTTTGAGGAGGGGATGGAGATTCCGCAGGCCGATGTGGAAAAGCTGTTCTCTGATTTTGTCTCCTCACCGGTGGTCAAAGAGGTGGCCGCATTGATCAGCAGCCGGCTGGGAAGGCCGCTGGAGCCCTTCGACATCTGGTACAACGGCTTCAAGGCCGCCGGGGGTGTTCCGGAGGAGAAACTCACGGCATTGACCCGCACGAAATATCCAACCACCGAAGCGGTACGGAAAGATCTGCCGGCCATCCTGGTAAGGCTGGGGTGGTCGCCGTCCGATGCTTCCAGGATCGCCTCCCTGGTGACGGTGGATGCTTCCCGCGGCGCCGGCCATGCCTGGGGCGCCTCCATGCGCAACGACATGGCCCATCTGCGCACCCGCGTCGGCAGCGACGGTATGGACTACAAGGGCTATAACATCGCCGTACACGAATTCGGCCATTGCGTGGAGCAAACCATCACCATGAACGACGTAGACTACTATCTGCTCAACGGCGTTCCCAACACCGCCTTCACCGAAGCGGTCGCCTTTCTGTTCCAGAAACGGGATCTGGAACTGCTCGGCCTGTCCCACAAAGATCCCATGCAGGAGCATCTCCGCGCCCTCGACAATTTCTGGGCCTGCTACGAGATCATGGGTGTTTCGCTTGTCGACATGCAGGTCTGGAAATGGATGTATGAACATCCCGGATCCACCGCCGCGGAGTTGAAAGAGGCGGTGCTCCGGATCGCCCGGGAGACCTGGAACAACTATTACGCGGGGATTCTGGGGGGAACCGGTGAGACCCTCCTGGCCATCTATTCCCACATGATCGACAATCCGCTCTATCTCTCGAATTACCCGGTGGGGCACCTGATCGACTTTCAGATCGAACAGCAGGTTACCGGGAAAAACCTTGCTGCCGAGATCACCCGGATGCTGGTGCAGGGACGCATCATTCCGCAGTTATGGATGAAGGGGGCGGTAGGCCGGGAAATCAGCATAGAGCCTACCCTCAACGCCACCGCCGGGGCGCTGGCCGCAATGAAAAACTGACCTGCCGGCCCGGGGATTATTTCCCGCCCGCCAGGGTGGAGAAGGATGGAAAGGAGCGGTACAGGGAATCGACCTTTGCGATCCACTCAGTTTTCCTCTTTTCGTCCAGAAAACTGGCCTCAAAAGCGTTCACGGCCAGCTGCCGGATATCGCCGGGCGTCAGTTCCAGGGCTTCGGCCGCCGCACGGTAGTTCTCCGTGATGTATCCCCCGAAGTAGGCCGGATCGTCCGAATGAAGGGTTATCCTGACACCCCGGTCGAGCAGTTTCTTCAGCGGATGCTCTCGCAGGTCGGAGACCACCTTCAGCCTGAGATTGGACAGGGGGCAGACGGTCAGGGGTATCTGCCTGTCTGCCAGCTCCTGAACCAGCAGCGGATCCTCAATGGAACGGATGCCATGGTCAATTCTGCGGGCCTTCAGCAGATCGAGAGCCTCCCTGACATAAGCGGCAGGGCCCTCCTCCCCGGCATGGACCACCGGCAGCAACCCCTCTTCTGCGGCCAAGGCGAATACCTGCCTGAATTTTCCCGGGGGGTTCCCCCTTTCGGAGGAATCGAGCCCCACCCCGGTGAGCAGGTGCCGGTAGGGCTTTGCCTCCGCCAGGGTCTCCATGGCCGAACGTTCGCTCAGATGACGCAGAAAACAAAGGATCAGCCGGGAACTGATCCCCAGCTTCCGGTTCCCTTCCTCCAAAGCCGCCGATATCCCCCCGATCACCGCTCCAAACGGAATCCCACGGGCTGTATGGGTCTGGGGATCGAAAAAAATCTCCGCATGGACGACCTGCTGCTCCGCCGCCTTTTCCAGGTATGCCATCGTCAGCCCGTAAAAATCCCGTTCCGTAACCAGAACGCCGGCACCCGCATAATAGAGGTCGAGGAACTCCTGCAGGTTGTTGAATGAGTAAGCCGCCCGGAGCGAATCGATGCTGTCGTAAGCAACCGGCACGCCGTTCCTTTGGGCCAGGGATAACAGCATTTCCGGTTCCAGGGTGCCTTCGATGTGAAGATGCAGTTCAGCCTTGGGAAGAGATTCGATGAACCGCAGGAGATCAGTTCTGTTCCATTCCATAATCCGGAAGTTTTACCCCGGGTTTTAACGCTGGCATGCTGCTGCCCGGGGCTGAAATATACGAAAAAAACAGTACCCACACCGTTGCCGCTCCTCCAAAATTACCGGTCCTCCGCGGCATTGAGGTTTCGGCACAACCCTTCACCCGCCCCTTTGCGCAGGTCCATAATTTTGAGGCGCCGGATCTTGCTTCTCAGAAAAACTATATATTTGCACCCTGAATACATGGTGGATGTAGCTCAGTAGGTCAGAGCGACGGATTGTGGTTCCGTAGGTCGCCGGTTCGAGCCCGGTCTTCCACCCGCAAATCCAAAAAAACCGGAAAGAGTTCCGGTTTTTTTTATAGTTTCCTTTTCTCGAGCAACGTACCGTCAGGTTCCAGCAGGAGGTAAAAGCGGTCCAGATATTTGTCCCTGGCAATGATCTCGAAGTTATATTTGTCCTGCCTGCTGATTTTTATCAGATTCATAAGCTCCCCCACTTCAAGGGCACGCCGGGCTATCGGCGGCTCCACCATGTGCAGGGGAAGGTTTGCTTTCACCTCCAGCAACACCCCTTTCCCGTCGATCCTGGCAATATGCTCGGTACCCCCGTAATAGAAAATGGCTTCATATCCATCTTCCTCTTCCGACCATTCCACATTCAGCAGGGCGCCAAAAGCATTTTCGAGAACATGAATAATCATCCCGGGTGGAGTGAAGGTATTCTTCGGAACGAAATGATCAAATATGGAGCCCACGTCAATAGCTTTAGACTATGGACGAAAAAAAGGGTCAAAAGTAACGGGGGGAAGCTTGAATAATTTCAGGAGTACCTTTCCCTGTAAAGGTAAAAAACCCGGGTTCTGGCCCTTTTCAGACGCATTTTGACCGCATCCTCGCTGATGCGGAGGGTGGCCCCGATCTCTTTCAGTGAAAGGCCGTCCTGGTACTTCATCAGCAACAGAGCCTTTTCTTCAGGATGTATCAACTCAAGAATGGTCAGTATGTTTTCAAAGGTCGCCCCTGAAAAGTCCTCCTCCGATTCGTCGGGAATTTCCGGCATGACGTTGGTTTTGTTCCATTCCGGATAGTGAAGCTTTTTCCGGAGCCTCAGATAGTCGATGCAATGGTTGTAGGTGATCGAATAGACCCAGGAGGAAAAGGAGGCGTTTCCCTTGTACCCGGGAAGCTTCTCGTAGACTTTCGAAAGGATGTCGTTTGAAAACTCCTCCGACAGTTTCCGGTTTTTCAGAAAACTGAAGACCTTGTCGATCACCTTGTGATAATAACGGCGATAGAGCACCTCGTACAATTCCGGTCTGTCTGTTCGGACAATCCGTTCTACGATTTCCTCATCGGCAAGGTCGGTGTAATGTCCGTTTTGCATAATCGCCGGTGGTCAAAAGCCACGCAATATTAAGAGATTGTATATTTCCGCATTTTTTTTTCCGATTCATGTTACTTCGCGGAATTCTGCCGTCTAAATGGAAAATTGAATCTGAATTATTGACGATAGCAAGAATTTTCAATGGAATGCGAAAATAAAAGTTAAACAAAATTAAATTTAAAATTGGTATGAAGAACAAATTTGCTTTAGGTTTTGTAATGATCAGCTTCGTTGTGATGCTGACCAGTTGTGGAAAAGTTCCGCAGGCTGAACTGGATGCCCTGACGGCTGCTATTGAAGATGCCCGCGCCACGGGTGCCGATGTGTTTATGCCGGCTGAATTTGCCGCTCTCCAGGATTCGATGAATGTCATCAACCAGATGGTTGAGGAGCAGAAAGGCAAGCTCTTCGGCAATTTCAAGGCTGTTTCCGCCAAGGTTGCCGAACTGACGGCCACCACGGCCACGGTGAAAAGCAACATTGAAACCCGCAAAGCGGAAGTGAAAGCAGAAGTGGACAACCTGATGGTTGAGGTGACCAACCTGGTTGGCCAGGCCAAGGGGCTGGTAGCCCGTGCCCCGAAAGGGAAAGAGGGTGCTGCCGCCGTCGAAGCCATCAAAACCGAACTCGGTGTTGTGGAAACCGCTGTGAACGAAGCCGCCAACAAACTCACCGCCGGTGACCTGATGGGCACGCTCGACCAGCTGAAAGCCGCCAAGGAAAAAGTGACCGCCATCACCGAGGAATTGAAAACCGTATTTGAGAAAGCAAAAATCAAGATCTAAGCTTTCCCCACGAATTGTTTTGTTTCATGGGATCCCCGGAGCCAGTCTCCGGGGATTTTTTTAGCAGCGGGGCATGGTTCGAAGGCGGTTGCGTAAAAAATACAGAAATATCTTGGTTATCGGAGCGGGATTACTGGCTGTTCTGGCGGTCATACAGGTTGTCAGGCAATGGCCAGATCCTCCTGTGGAAGCCATGCGCGATGCCGGCACCGCCATCCGGGAAGCCCGCAAGGCTGAAGCAGGGAAGTACGCTCCACGGACCCTTGACAAAGCCATCTGTTATTACGATTCGGCGCTGGCCGCTTCCCGGATAGAAAACAGCCGTTTTTTTCTGAACCGGGATTACAGCCGGGTTGCCCGGTACGCCGGACTTGCGGCCGACTACGGAAGAAAAGCCTGCGAATCGGCTACCGACAAGGCCAGAAACGTTCACCACACCACCCGGGCCACCCTGTCAGAACTGGAAGAACAGACCGCCCTTTTCCGGGCCCTTTACTCTCCCCTTCCCATTCCGAAAAAGGTGCGACAGGAATTCAACCGGGCGGTCATGCTGATTTCAGAAGCCAGGCTGGCCCGCGAAAAGTCGGATTTTCACATTGCGGAGGAGAAGCTCTCGAAGGCCAAGGAAATGGCAGACCGCTCCGAAGATCTGGCCCGTGCGATGCTCGAGAACTATTTTTCGGGCTTTGAAGGGTGGAAAACCAGGGTCGACGATGCCCTGGCCCGGTCGGCGCGGGAACGCTCCACGGTGGTGATCGTCGACAAACTGGCCCGCCGCTGCCGCGTCTACCAGTCGGGGAAACTGAAACAGGAATTCGAAACTGAATTCGGCCCCAACTGGATGGGACAAAAATTACAAAAAGGAGACAAAGCCACCCCGGAAGGAAGCTACCGGGTCACCGAAAAAAAAGACAGGCGCAAAACCGTATATTACAAAGCCCTGATGCTGGATTATCCCAATCAGGAGGACCGGGTAAGGTTCCGTAACAATGTAACCTCCGGGAGGATCTCCGGGAGACAGGAGATCGGAGGCCTCATCGAGATTCACGGTCACGGGGGCAAAGGGGTGGACTGGACCAACGGATGCGTTGCCCTTTCGGACAAGGACATGGACCTGCTTTACAGCCTGGTTGCCGTTAAAACTCCCGTAATTATCGTCGGTTCTACCTTACCACTTGATCAATATCTGTTGCATGCAAGGAATCAATAAACAGGAAAATGAGCCGGCTGCGGCCGGCAGTCCTGAACTTACCGAATTGGTGGAGATCCGGTCTTCAGACCTCCGGGAAAAACGGAAAAGACTGGCGGGGACCCTGGCCGGCATCCTGGCCCTCGCGGGGTTCATCCCGTTCCTGCTGTTTGCCGTTCCCCCTTTTGCAGAACTTTTTATTCCGGCCGCCTCCTTTGGTGAAAACAGAACCGGGGAAGCCCCCGATGAGAGGAGCAGCAAACTGGAATCGGAAATCCGTACCCTTCAACGGCAGATCGACCGTTTCACGCCCGGGAATGCCTACCTGGTGATCAACACCACTGAAAACAGCTTTGCCCTTTACCGGAACCGTCAGCTGGTCCGGGAGGGGCGCTGCTCAACGGGGAGCTACATCAGTCTGGAGGGCGAGGGTGATAAAAAATGGGTTTTCAAGACCCCGCGGGGCGATTTCAGGATCCGGACCAAGATCACCGACCCGGTTTGGCGAAAGCCCGACTGGGCCTTTGTGGAAGAAGGACTGCCCATCCCTTCCGCCGACCATCCCTCCCGCTATGAAAGAGGGGTGCTCGGTGAATATGCGCTTGCCCTGGGGGACGGATACCTGATTCACGGAACTCTTTACCAGCGGTTCCTGGGCCTTCCCGTAACCCACGGCTGCGTCCGCTTAAACGATGAAGATCTGAAGGTTGTATACGAGACGCTTCCGGTCGGTTCCAAAGTTTTCATATATTAAAGCCATGAACGCAAAGCTGCAAGAACAAGCCTCCCGGAAAGCTTCGCTCCGCCGTATTTTCGTCTTTGTGCTGCCCTCTCTTCTGCTGGTACTGGCAGTGGCCTACACCCTGGTTTTCACCCTGGCGGTGAGGGGAAAGGTCAGAAGCTGGCAGGGTATGCCCGGGGAGGCCCCCGACACCCTGGCCTATTCCTCAGCCGAGTGGAGCCTGATCCGCGAAAAGACCTTTCTGAAAGCCCGGATCGCCATGGCCGGAAGCGATTCGATCGGGATGACCGTTAACTTCCGCGACAGCCTGGTGCAGCTCGAGCACAAAGGAGTGGTTCTGCGGCAGGTTAAATTTGAGAAAGCTTCGGTTTCGAGGTTTTTCGGCGCTCTCAAGCCCGTCGCCTATAACAGGGCTTTCTCCCGGCCCTTCAGGATCACCGAAATCGAAGGTTCCATCATCAAGGAGCCCATTGTAGTCAGGAAAGCCCCCCGTGACACCACGGAAGCCGCGGCAACCCAATCGCACATCGACACCACGCGGGTTGAATTCATCGAATGGCATCTCCAGCTCGACAGCGCCCTGGTAGTGAGCTTTGTCCAGTCAGACCGCCGGCTGGGCCATTTCGACTGGCCAACCTGGAAATACCGCATCCGGCAGCATTACAAAACCCTTTCGTCCACCCTGCGCGATCTTTCCCATCTCCGCAAACCCTCCTATTATCCCGAAGTTACCGTCTACATACCCAGACAGGAAGCCAAATCGTTTTACCGGGCCCTGCCCCCGAACGGCCTGGTAGTGCTGAATTTCTGACCTGACGGCGACACAGTGCCGGTCAGTGGCGGAAGGCTGCCATCAAAGCTGCCTTTCCGGTTGCGGCGTAAAAGGATTCTGCTTACTTTTGACCGCTGCGGGCCGAGGGATTCATTCCGTCACCCTTCCCGGGAGAAAGGCAGTATCCGCCCCGGCATCTTCTGCCGGGGAACGGGAAAGGCCTTAGGCTCCCTCGGCAGCCGTCCCGGGGAACCATATTATTTTATATCAATACGGCGGTTTACAAGAGCCATTAACACGGAACACCATGTCGCGGATTCTGGTCATTGACGATGAACGAAGCATCAGGAACACCCTGAAGGACATCCTTGAATACGAAAAATACGAGGTCGATCTTGCGGAAGATGGCCCCAGAGGGCTGGAGATGGTAAAAAACGGCGATTACGATGTTGTCCTGTGCGATATCAAAATGCCGGGGATGGACGGCATCGAGGTGTTGGAACAGCTTCCGGGCATATCGGCCGACATGCCCGTGGTGATGATCTCAGGGCACGGCAACATCGACACCGCCGTCGACGCCATCAAAAAGGGAGCCTTCGACTTCATTGAAAAGCCGCTCGATCTGAACCGGCTGCTGATCACCATCCGGAATGCGATGGACAAATCGAATCTTGTTACGGAGACCAAGATTCTGAAAAAGAAGGTCAGCAAGAAATATGAGATTGTGGGCAAATCGGAAGCGATCCGCAGGATCATTGAAATGGCCGACCGGGTGGCACGCACCGATGCCCGCATCCTGATAACCGGACACAACGGCACCGGCAAAGAGCTGATCGCACGCCGGATCCACGAGATGAGCAGCCGGTCGGCCGGCCCCTTTGTGGAGGTGAACTGTGCGGCCATCCCCTCCGAGCTGATCGAAAGCGAACTTTTCGGCCATGAAAAGGGGGCCTTTACCTCGGCCATCAAGCAGCGCAAAGGAAAATTCGAGCAGGCCAGCGGCGGGACCATTTTCCTGGATGAGATCGGGGATATGAGCCTGTCGGCCCAGGCCAAGGTATTGCGTGCCCTGCAGGAAAACATCATCAGCCGGGTGGGCAGCGACAGCGCCATCCGGGTCGACGTGAGGGTGGTGGCAGCCACCAACAAAAACCTCTCCGAAGAGATCGGAAAAGGGAACTTCCGCGAAGACCTCTACCACCGGCTCAGCGTAATCCTGCTCAGGGTTCCCACCCTGAACGAACGACTTGAAGACATCCCCCTGCTGGCCAATCATTTCATCCAGCAGATCTGCAGCGAATACGGCATGCCTGAAAAGACAATCACCGACGATGCCATCCGGGAGTTGCAGAAAATCAACTGGAGGGGAAACATCCGGGAGTTGCGCAATGTGATCGAAAGGCTGATTATTTTGTGCGACAAGAGGATCACCGGCAGCGATGTGCTGGCCTATGCGGCCCCCCTGAAATAGAAATGCCGGCTGTTGCGGCAGGCCCGTCATTTCCCAATCGGATCAACTATGGTAAAAAACAAAAAGGTGGTGGTGGTCCTTCCGGCCTACAATGCGGCCAAAACCCTGAAGGCCACCTACGAGGAGATCGACTTTTCAGTAGTGGATGAGGTGATACTGGTCGACGACCGGAGTACCGATGAAACCCTGCGGGTAGCAAGGGAACTGGGCATCCGGCATATCGTGGAGCACAACATCAACAAGGGCTATGGAGGCAACCAGAAAAGCTGCTATGAAAAAGCCCTGTCGCTGGGGGCCGATTACGTCATCATGCTCCATCCCGATTACCAGTACACTCCCCTTCTGATCCCTTCGATGGTCCACCTGCTGGCGTCGGGGATGTACGAGGTGGTGCTGGGCTCCCGGATCCTGGGCAAAGGCGCCCTGAAGGGGGGGATGCCACGTTACAAGTATATTTCGAACCGGCTTCTGACCTTGTTTCAGAACTGGATGATAGGCGCCAAATTGTCTGAGTACCACACCGGCTACCGTGCTTTCAGCCGCAAAGTGCTCGAGTCGGTCAACTTCAGGGCCAATTCCGACAACTTCGTGTTCGACAACCAGATGCTGGCGCAGATCTGGTTTGCCGGCTTTGAGATCGCCGAAATCACCTGCCCGACGAAATACTTCAGGGAAGCTTCCAGCATCAACTTCCGGAACAGCATGGTCTACGGATTGGGGGTGCTGAAAACCTCCGTGATGTACCGGCTGAACCGGTGGGGGCTGGTCAGATCGAAAATGTTCGGCCGCGGAACGGCCATCCGCTACTGATGCCCCGCCCGGGGGAGGTCATCCCCGAAGGAGATCCCCATCCGGCGCGCAATTAATACCAGGGGATTGTCGTGCTCTACAAGGCGTGTTTTCCCACCCACCTCCGACAGGGGCACGGCAACGGTTTTGTTGTCGATAACCGATGCCATGGTGCCGAAATTGCCCTCGGCGATGCACTGGGCGGCAAAAGCTCCGTACCGGGTGGCCAGGATCCTGTCAAAGGGCGAAGGACTGCCACCCCGCTGGATGTATCCCAGCACCGTTTCGCGCGTTTCCAGTCCCGTATAGGTTTCTATCGCCCCCGCCAGAAAGTTGGCTGCCGTGCGGCCTTCCGGCTTTTCGATTCCCTCGGCCACCACAACGATCGAATAAGGTTTGTTGTCCTCAAACCTCTTTTCCACCTTTTTGCATACCGCCCGGATGGTGTAGGGCAGTTCCGGGAGAAGGATGATGTCCCCCCCTCCGGCCGTGCCGGCATACAAAGCCAGCCATCCGGCATTATGGCCCATCACCTCGATGATCATCACCCGCTGGTGCGAATTCGCCGTGGTGTGAAGACGGTCGATGGCCTCGGTGGCGATCTCCACAGCCGATTCAAATCCAAAAGTGACATCGGTTCCCCAGACGTCGTTGTCGATGGTTTTGGGTATGCCCACCACGTTCAAACCCTCTTTTGCCAGCATATTGGCCGTTTTCATGGTGCCGTTGCCGCCGATGCACACCAGGGCATCCAATCCCAGGGCTTCATAGTTGTTCAGAATCGCCTCCGGCTTGTGGTTGCCCTCGTTCCCGTTCCCCACCAGTTTGAAGGGTTTTTCGCGCGAAGTGCCCAGAATGGTGCCGCCCAGCGTTAAAATACCCGATAACTGACTCTCCTTCAACTCGATGTAATCATTGTTCATCAACCCGGCATAGCCCGATCTGAAACCGATCACCTCCATGCCATATTCCACGATGGCTGTCTTTCCCACCCCGCGGATGGCCGCATTCAACCCGGGACAATCCCCTCCGGCCGTCAGGATCCCAATCCTCTTCTTTCGCTTTGTCATTTGGTTCATAGTTGCTTGTTTTCCGGCATTCCGGCGATATCAGCGTTAAAGGTATAAAAACCAGAATACATTCCACCCGGACCAAACGTTTTATCCGATTTTTCACACAATCCCTCCATTTTGAATTCCGGAATTGTTTAAAACTACCGTTTTTTCTACATTTGTTACCTGAAATACAAAATGTGGAACCATAAAAAACAATTCTTATGAACAAATTGATGCTTTACATGGCGGCTTCGCTTTTCCTGTTTGCCATCGGTTGCAAAGGGGGTCAGAAGAAGGCGGAAGAAGCTGCCGGTGGCGAGCCCGCCGCTGTTTTGATGAACCAGCTGACCGAGCAGGAAAAGGCCGAGGGCTGGATGTTGCTGTTCGATGGTGTGACCAGCGAAGGCTGGCGGGGTGTTAACAAGGACCATTTCCCCGGCGGATGGGTGATCGCCGATGGAACCCTGCACTGCAAGGAATCAGGGCAGGGCGAAGCAGGTGCCCAGGACGGGGGCGACATCCTCACCACACGCGAATTCACCAATTTCATTCTGAAGCTGGAATGGAAAATTTCGGAGGGCGGCAACTCCGGAATCTTTTACCTGGGCAAGGAGGTTGCAGACTGGCCCATTTACAAGACAGCCCCCGAAATGCAGGTCCTCGACAACGCCAAGCACCCCGACGCCCTGCTGGGCAAGGAAGGAAACCGCCAGGCCGGCTCGCTGTATGACCTGATCCCTGCGAAACCGCAGAACTCCAAACCTGCAGGAGAATGGAACTCAGCGGAGATTATGGTTTACGACGGCACCGTCGTCCACAAGCAAAACGACGAGGTTGTTCTGGAATACCATCTCTGGACCGAAGACTGGAAAAACCTGGTGGCCGGTTCGAAGTTTCCGGAGCTGAACCCCGACTGGGCCAACGTACCCAGAACCGGAGTCATAGCCCTTCAGGACCATGGGGACGATGTCTGGTACCGGAACATCAAAATCAAGGAGTTGTAACCAGCGTGCCGACGGCAGGAAAGGCAGGAACCGGTCAGGTTCCTGCCTTTTTTGCTTCGGGGTGAAAATTGCTGCAGGCAAAACCTTCCCTCCCCGTATTGGTAACCGCTGCAACGGGACCGGGAATGATTTCCGCAACCACTTCTCTACTGGGGCATATAGCCTGACCGGTTCAGTATCTCCTGGTAGTTGCAGTTTTCCATCAACACCGGCAGGATAATCCCGGGGTTGTTTTTCAGGTACGAACGGATGATCTGCCTTCCCAGCCACTCCCCCGTCCGTGCCGGCGATTCCCTTGGAAAGCCGTTGGTCGTCGGCCCGTCGCCGGTATACCGCAGTATATCCATCCTGTCGGTGGAAAAGAGGAGCTTGTTCTCCACCAGGTAAGACCACATCGCCGCCTCGTTCGACCGGCACCAGCGCAGCTGTTTCTGGGTAAAACCCGTGAGGAGGGTGTCGGGGGTGGCGGGCAGCATCGCTTCGGTGAAATGAAGCAGTTTTCCCTGGTGAATGATATGGTCCAGCAGGGTGGTCGCCTCATCGCTGATGGGAAAGAGCGACAATCCCCAGGTGCGCATCACCTCCACGGGAATCCGTTCCGGGATCATCCGGAGCTGCTTGTATCGGGGAATCCCCAGCAGGGGGTAAAACCCGAAGTCGATGCCAAGAAATTTATCCAGGCTGATGCCGATCAGACCGGGGGCTGCAAACACCGGTTCGTTAAATCCCGATATGCAGGTGTACACCACCGGCAAAGGCTTTCCCGGCCAATAATACAGGTAATGTCTGAAGCTGCCGGTGAGGCTTTTTTGCAGCCAGCCGGTCGTGGGAAATACCTTTTTAACCTCTTCTGCCGACCGGAGCACCATGGAATCGGTCAGGAACAGGCCTACCAGGCGGCGGCCCTCCTCCTCCTCCAGGTCGCCGGCCCCGATGATTTCCCGGGTAAACAGCGTGGCAAAGGCGGGGTATTTTTGTTTCAGACGAAGCGACGCCACCTCTCCGGGCTGAGGAGCCAGGGCCTGCAATTCCTGCTCGAACCGTACCAGCGTCACCTCCTCCCTGATGGAGGAGACATCCACCTTCAATCCCCTGTTTCCGCACGACCAGAGGGCACACGTCAACGACAGCGCCAAAACAATCCCTACAGGCTTCATCCTTTGCTTCCTCATGAAATCAACAGCTGACATAAGCGCAAGCCGCGGGAACAACTCCGGGGATAGTCCTTGCCAACAGACATCCGGCCGCCGGGCCGCTTCTTCTCTTTATAACCGCAACTTTTTTGCGAAATTGTCCCAAAAAGAAGAGATTTGCAAAAAATATCCGGGGAAGATGAAGATTGCGTTGGTGCAACTGAATTACCAGATCGGCGATTTTGCCGGGAATGCCGCAAAGATAGAAACCGCCATCGGGAGGGCCAAAGCCGGGGGAGCCAGGCTGGCCCTGTTTTCCGAGCTGGCTGTCACCGGATACTATCCCGGCGACCTACTGGAGAAAAAGGAGTTCATCGAAGAGGCCGAAGAAACGGTCCGCGCCCTTGCAGGTCACTGCCGGGGAATTGCGGCCCTGGTAGGTGCTCCCGCCATCAACAGGGGCGAACGGGGAAAACAGCTTTACAATGCCGCCTGGTTTCTGGAGGAGGGGCGGGTGAAGGATATCTTTTTCAAAACCTTGCTGCCCACGTACGATGTATTCGACGAATACCGCCATTTCGAGCCCAATCCGCTCTTCCGGATACTGGAACTGGAGGGGACGCGGCTGGCGGTAACCCTCTGCGAAGACCTCTGGGAGGAACAGCCGGGTCCCGGCGAATACGGGATAACAAAGATGTACCGGAAATCGCCATTGCAGGAGCTGGCCATTTACCGGCCTGAGCTGATCGTCAACCTGTCGGCGTCGCCCTTTTCCGCCAGCCAGGAAAACCGCAGGAAGGAGATCCTTGCCCGGAAGGCCTCTACATCCGGACTGCCGCTGGTCTACGTCAACCAGGTGGGCGCCCAGGCCGAAGTGATTTACGACGGCGGCTCCCTGTTCATGGGCCCCGGAGGGGAACTCCTGCACGAACTCAGCTATTTCGGCGAGGATTTCCGGATCATCGATACCGGAGAGAGGGGCAAGCCGCAACTTCAGCCCCCTGCTTCAGGAACGGAAAAAATCCATAGCGCCCTGATTCTGGGCATCAGGGATTACTTCCTGAAAACGGGATTTGGGGATGCGATTCTGGGATTGTCGGGAGGCATCGACTCGGCGGTGGTGGCAGCCCTGGCCACCGAAGCGCTGGGAGCAGCCCATGTACGGGGTCTTCTGCTGCCTTCGCGCTACAGCTCCTCGCACAGCGTGGACGATGCCCGCGCCGTGGCCCGAAACCTGGGCATCCGCCACGAACTGTTGAACATAGAGCCGGCCACCGCGGCCTTTTCCGCCATCCTGGCGCCTCTGTTCTCCGGACTTCCGGAAGATGTCACGGAAGAAAACATACAGGCCCGCACACGGGCGGTCCTGCTGATGGCGGTATCCAACAAGACAGGCGCCGTGCTGCTGAACACCTCCAATAAGAGCGAAACCGCCGTCGGCTACGGCACCCTGTACGGCGACATGTGCGGAGGCCTCGCCGTGCTGGGCGATGTCTACAAAACGGAAGTATACCGGCTCGCCCGGCTGATCAACAGCGAACGGGAAATCATCCCCCTGAACAGCATCCGGAAACCCCCGTCGGCGGAGCTCAGGCCCGGACAAAAAGACAGCGATTCGCTGCCCGAATATCCCCTGCTCGACCAGATCCTTTTCCAATACATCGAGATGAACATGCCTCCGGCTGAGATATCCGCCGAAGGAGCGGAAAGAACGCTGGTCGACAGCATCATCCGCATGGTAAACCGCAACGAGTTTAAAAGATTCCAGGCGCCGCCGGTACTGCGCATCTCCACGAAATCGTTCGGATCGGGAAGAAGGATGCCCCTCGCGGCAAAATTCTGACCCCCGGAAACCCTCCCCTTAAATTGAATCCGGCTCGCTGCCGTTCCGAAAAAACATTACCTTTGTATGCTGTATAACATACCCATGAACGGCTCCATGTGGCACTCCGGTGCAGGAAACAGGGAAATCCCGGATAATCCCAGATCGTTGTTTTTTTACCTCTCACCCGAAGAAAAGGCAGAGCTTCTGGGCCGCACCAGCTATACCACTTTTCACCGGAACGAGTTTATCTTCAAAGAGGGGGACAAACCGACAGGGTTTCTGATTCTGGTGTCGGGAAAAGTGAAGATTTTCAAGGAGGGCGTCGGAGGCCGTGAACAGATTATCCGTTTGTCAAAACCGATGGGCGTTATCGGCTGCCGGGCGCTCTTTTCCGAAGAAAACCACATTGCCTCGGCTGTAACCCTTGAAGACTCAACCGTTGCCTGTATCGAAACCGATTTCATCCTGAACAGGGCGCTCCAAAACAGTCAGTTTTCGCTGAACCTCATCCGTATGCTGTCGCGGGAGCTGGGATTTGCCAATGCCCGCACCGTTTCGCTCACGCAAAAGCATATCCGCGGACGGCTTGCCGAATCGCTTATCCTCCTGTCGGAAAAGTACGGATTCGAGCAGGACGGTTCTACCATCCGGGTATACATGTCGCGCGAGGATATCGCCAACTTGTCGAACATGACCACCTCGAATGCCATCCGCACCCTGTCCACCTTTGCCAACGAAAAGCTGATAACCATCGATGGCCGGAAAATAAAGATCCTGGACCTTTACCGTCTCGACAGGATCAGTAAGCTGGGGTAAATCCCGGCTTTGTTTGCTTCCGCCGCCAGTTTCCGGGCCCTCCTTCTCCCTGCAGCCGCCCCTGCCTCCTGATGCAGGCCATCCGGCAACTGGCTGCGCTGACCGTTTATTCCTGAATGTAAACCCTTTTCACCCGGTGGGAAATCCCGGTCAGAATTTCATAGGGGATGGTTCCTGCTGCCGCAGAAACCTCTGCGATGGGAATCGGGTCGCCGATAAACAGCGCTTCATCGCCCGGTTTGCAGTCGATACCGGTTACATCCGCCATACAGATATCCATGCAGATGTTTCCGATAATTTGGACGCAGGAACCATTAATGAAAACTTTCCCTGCCCGGTTCCCCAGCCGGCGGTCCAGACCATCGGCGTACCCCAGGGGAATCACGGCGATCCGGGAGGGTGCGGTGATAATTCCGGCCCGGTTGTAGCCCACCGACTCCCCGGGGGCGACCTCCCTTACATGGGAAATGATGCTTTTCAGGGTTCCGGCATTCTTCAGCGGCAGTCCGGTACAGCTGACCCCGTACAGGCCGATGCCCAGCCTCACCATTTCAAACTGGTAGTCCGGGAACCGCTCGATGCCCGCCGAATTGAGAAGATGGCGCAATACCGGGTAACCCAGCGCCCCGGCGAGACGACCGCTGACCTCCAGAAAACGGCGAGCCTGGGCATGGGTGAAACCATCCAGACGGGAATCTTCGCTGGCCGCCAGGTGCGAAAAAACAGATCGCACCTTCAGTTGCGGATTTCCCGCCAGCAGCTCTGCAACTGCTGTAACCTCCCGGTCGCTCTTCACTCCCAGCCGGTTCATCCCGGTATCCACCTTCAGGTGGACCGGATAGCTCGCCAGCGCATTGTGACGCACAAGAGCGGCAAACACACCGAGCAGCTCCACGGAATGGAGGTTGGGTTCCAGGCGGTATTCCACCATCTGCTGAAAAGTGTGGGGCTCCGGATTCATCACCACGACCGGCAGGGTAATGCCAGCCTCCCGCAACTCCCTGCCTTCGTCGGTAACAGCGACCGCCAGGTAATCCACCCGCTGAAACTGCAACAACCTGGCGATTTCCACATCCCCGCTGCCATAGGAGAATGCCTTCACCATCACCATGATGCGGGTGGTGGGAGACAGCAGGGAACGGAACAGATTAAGGTTCTCCGCCAGTGCGTTGAGGTTGATCTCCAGGAGGGTCTGGTGAGCCTGTCTCTGCAGCAGCGCCGAGACCTCTTCCAACCTGAAATCCCGGGCCCCCTTGATCAGGAGGGCCGCCCCCGTAAAGCGCATGGTTCTCACCTCCCGGAGAAAGGCTGCCGTGGTTTCGAAAAAACGGCATTCCATGGAGAAAAGGGAGGCAGACCCGGAAATGTTGCGCCCCACCCCGATCAGGCGGCGGACTCCCGCCCGTTCCAGCAACAGATTAACCCTGGAATATAACTCCCGGTCCCTGTAACCCGACTGCTGAATGTCGGACAGGATGGCCACCTTCTCCAGATTTTCGGCGTCGGCCTGGCGCATCAGCACGGAAAGGGCAACTTCGAGAGAATGAATATCGGAATTGTAACAGTCGTTCAGCAGCAGGCAACCGTTGACACCCTTCTTCAGTTCGAGGCGCATCGACAGGGGGGCCAGTTTTTCAAACCGGTGCGCAAATTCGCCGGGCTCCAGTTCGAGGGCGACCAGGGCGGCAAAACAATGGCAGGCATTCTCAACGGATGAAACGTCGGTAAAGGGAATGAAAAAGCTGCAGGAGAGCTGCCTCCCGCGGGCGCTGATGCAACTGCCCCCCACCCCGGGCGACAGGCTGAAATACAGCGGAGCTTCCGGGTCGACCGTCGACCAGGCCAACGGCATGACCGCATTTTCCCGGCAGAAAGAATCAACCAGCGGCCCCGTCTCCGGATCGTCCATACAATAAACCAGCTTCCTGCAGCGGACGAAAAGCCGGAGTTTCTCACCGATTTTCTGCCGGAGGGAGGAAAAATTCTCCTGGTGGGCATCACCGATGTGGGTCAGAACGCCTATCCCGGGTTGCAGGATGGATTCCAGCCGCTCCATCTCCCCGGGGCGGGAAATGCCGGCCTCAAAAATCCCCAGGGTGTGCTCCGGCCTCAGGTTCCAGACCGACAGGGGAACCCCGATCTGCGAATTATAGCTTTTGGGGCTCCTGACAACCGAAAACCGGTCGCACAACAACTCGTAGAGCCATTCTTTGACGATGGTCTTGCCGTTGCTGCCGGTGATGGCAATTACCGGCAGCCGGAAACGGGCCCGGTGGCAGACAGCCAGCCGCTGCAGCGCCTCCAGGGGATCAGCGGTCCGGATCAGGGCAAAGCCGGTTTTGCCCTGCAGCCTGAAATCCTCCCTGACCACAAACACCCTGACACCCCTGTCTGCCAGCTCCTCCACAAACTGATGGCCATCCCTTCCTCTGCCTGCAAGGGCAAAAAACAGGGTGTGCTCAGTCTGCAGCAGCGTACGGCTGTCGGTAGCGATCTGAGTGACTTCATACCCGGTCTCCAGACCCGAACAGAGCAGGTTTCCCCCTGTGAAATCGGCAATTTCCTCTAACGTCAAGCCTTTCATTTCCCGGCGTTTGCGTGCAGGTAACAGTTCCGGCACAGCGGCTCGTAAATATCCTTCTCGCCCAGCAGCACCACCTGCTCCTTGGCCGACAACCGGTGTGAAAACAGGGCAATATCGCCGCACCTGACGCAAATGGCATGCACTTTGGTGATGTAATCGGCCACGGCCATCAAGGCCGGAATGGGTCCGAAGGGATCGCCCCTGAAATCCATATCCAGCCCGGCAACAATCACCCGCACGCCCCGGCTGGCCAGCTGAACGGCCACATCCACCAGGTGTTTGTCGAAAAACTGCGCCTCGTCGATCCCCACCACATCCACATCGGCCGACAACAGCAGGATGTTGGAGGAGTTTTCCACCGGTGTGCTGTGAATGGCGTGCTCATCGTGCGAAACCACCTCCGATTCGGAATAACGGGTATCGATGGCCGGCTTGAAAATTTCAGTTTTCTGCCTGGCGATCTTTGCCCGCTTCAGCCGGCGGATCAGCTCTTCGGTCTTCCCCGAAAACATCGAACCTGTGATCACCTCGATCACTCCTCTCTTTTTTCCTGTATTTGTGTCTCTTTCTATAAACATGGCGCCAATCCGGTCAGAAATTCATAATTTTACGGCTTCGTATTGCCTCTTGCAAAGTAAAACAAAGGTAAAGAACCCATAAATGATCTTTCCTCTTTTTTGCATGAAAAGTTGAACGACGGACGACCAACCCGTTTTTCGAGGAAAGGAGAAACAGAACCGCAGCGATGGAAAACCAAAGACTGATGCACATTTTGCTCCGGGATGCGGAGGAATTGGAACAGCTTGCACTCGGCATGAGGGGAGGCAAAGCCTACGATCCCCTGGATGTAGAGTTTCTGGCCACCCGGATCACAGGGATCCGCCAGTTGCTGGCGGTGGCGGCGGGCCGGCAGGAAGCCGGTGCTGTCCGGAGAACAGAACGGCACGCCGTAACGGCACGCCCCGCAGATTCCCCGGAGGCCATTCCGATCCGGATTCCGTTCGGGGAGGAGGAAGCGCCGCTGCCTGTTGAAATAGCGGAACCGGCGGCCCCTGAACCCCCAACTTTGCCCTCACCTCCCCCGCCACCGCCCCGTCCAGGTGAAACAACCCTTCCGGAAGGAGAGGCTGCCGCGCCGGCCGCCACAGCCCTTACCGAAGCCCCCGGTCCGCCCAACCTCTCCGGTCCTGTCAGTCTGGAACTGGAGGAGGTTCCCGTACCCCAGGAAAAACAGATCCTCGGAGAGAAATTTGTCGCCGGGAAATCGCTGAACGATTTGTTGCTGGAAAAAACCAGCGGCGACAAAAAGCCCTACGAGATGGCCGTCACCAGCCTGGCCGGAGCCATCCGCACCAACGACCGCTATCTTTTCTGCCGGGAGCTTTTCGACGGAAACATGGAGGAACTGAACGAAACCATCGCCAGACTGGATGCCATGCCCACCATACAGGAGGCGGCCTCCTTTCTCCGCGACCATTACAAGTGGAAAAAAAGCGAAACCAGCCTCCGGTTTATCGAATTGGTCCGCAGGAGGTTCCAATAAATGGAAAAAACCGGAAAGCTGTATGTCGTTCCGACTCCCATCGGCAACCTGGAGGATATGACCTTCCGGGCTGTGCGTATTTTAGGCGAGGTGGGGCTGATCCTGGCCGAAGACACCCGCGTATCGGCCAGGCTGCTCGACCGCTACCAGATCCGGAATAAACTGCGTTCGCATCACAAATTCAACGAACATGGCACGGCCGGCCAGGTTGCCACCCTGATCCGGGAGGGCACCGATGTAGCCCTTATTTCCGATGCGGGCACCCCGGGCATTTCGGACCCCGGCTTCCTGTTGGTGCGTACCTGCCTGGAACAAGGCGTGGAGGTGGAATGCCTTCCGGGAGCCACCGCACTGATCCCCGCCCTGGTCAACGCCGGCTTTCCGACCGACCGGTTTGTTTTCGAAGGTTTTCTCCCCACCCGCAAGGGAAGATTAAAAAGACTGGAATCACTGGCCGGCGAAACCCGCACGATGGTTTTCTACGAATCGCCCTACCGGCTGGCGAAACTCCTGCAGCAACTGGCCTCCCTGCTGGGCGACGACCGGAAATGCTGCGTATGCAGGGAGCTGACCAAGCATTTTGAGGAAAACATCCGGGGCACCCTCGGCGGACTGGCCCCGCGGTTCGAAAAGGAAGCCCCGCGCGGCGAAATCGTGCTGGTGGTTGCAGGAACCGGAAAAGATAAACCGGAACCAACCATCCATGAAGACTAAACCGCCTCCCTACCACCACCTTTTTTTTGACCTCGACCATACCCTCTGGGATTTCGGTCAGAACTCAAAGTCAGCGCTGCAGGAGACTTTTGCTGTTTTAAACCTGGAGCCCATGATTTTCGAAGTGTTTTACGATACTTACAACCGGCACAACGACCGGCTCTGGGAACTATACCGCAGGAACGGAATCACAAAACAGGAGCTTTCGGGCATGCGCTTCGACCTCACCCTCCGCGACCTGAACATCACAGGCATCGACGGAATGGAATTCAACGACGAATACCTCCGGCGAATGCCGAACCAAACCCGGCTGTGCCCCGGCGCCCGTGAAATCCTCGCAGAACTGTCGGGAAGGTTTACCCTGCACATCATCACCAACGGCTTCCGGGAAGTCCAGTATAAAAAGCTGGCCACCAGCGGACTGGACCGCTTCTTCAGCCGGGTGTTCCTGTCAGAGGAGATGAAGGTATCCAAACCCGACCCGGAGTTTTTCAGATACGCCCTGAAGGCCTGCCGCGCCCGCAAAGCGGAAAGCCTGGTGATCGGCGATTCCTGGGAGGTAGACATTGCCGGGGCCATGGAAGCCGGCATCGACCAGGTCCATTACGAACCGCACGGCAGCGGAAATCAAACGCATGGGGCAACCGGACTGATTCAGGAGGGCCGTACCCGTACCTGGCGGATCCGGAAACTGGAAGAACTGACCACCATTGTTAACCGTTCCCGGGGCCCGGGCGGTTCCCCAGCGACCACCTGACCCCCTTCTATTTTCTGAAAAACATAATTGTTTAAAACTATAGAGAATTGATACAAAGCTATTTTATCGAATTCACAGCATAGCATAGATGCAATTATGTTAAAATTCCCTAATAATTGTATCAAAATATTAAAGGAAAAATCCATTGTTTGGTTGTAATATTTTTATTTTTGTGATTCTCTCCGGCACAATGGAGAGAGAATAACTGATGTTTTCGGTTGGGAAGATCGGGTATTAAACATAAATTTATGATTGGTTCTTCAAAGGGAGAGAACCCGTACTACTGCGTTGCAAATCCGTTGCAACGAAAAGCATATTATCTGAAACAACCATTTTTTCATTATTAACTTAAAATTATCTGTATGAAAAAAGTTCTGCTGTTATTGGTTATTCTGTTTATGACAGGTATCCAGGCTATCATGGCCCAGACAAAGGCCATCAGCGGGAGTGTGACGGCGGCCAGCGATGGGGCGGCACTACCCGGTGTTTCCGTTGTTGTGAAGGGGACCACCATCGGTACCGTAACCGATGTGAACGGAAAATACCAGCTGGTTATACCGGCGAGCTCAGCGGTCCTCCAGTTTTCTTTCATCGGCATGAAATCGCAGGAGCAGGCCATCGGGAACCAGACGACCATCAACGCGGTCCTTGAAGACGACGTTTTCGGGATCGACGAAGTGGTGGTTTCCGGGGTTGCTTCGGAGACCCCCCGTAAAAAACTGGCCGTATCGGTAGGCAAGGTCGGCGAGAAAGAGCTGAAAGAGGTGCCGGCGTTTTCGGCAGCCTCCGCTCTTCAGGGCAAAATGGCGGGTGTAACCGTTGTCAACTCCACAGGGGAACCCGGCATGAGCTCAACGATCCTGGTTCGTGGGGCCACCCAGCTGGCCGGCAGCCAGAATCCGCTCGTCATCGTCGACGGTGTCCGGATGCAGGGTACCATGGCCGACATCAACGTCGACGACATCGAATCGATCGAGGTGGTCAAGGGCGCCTCCGCCTCCGCCCTTTACGGATCGCAGGCAGGAAACGGCGTGGTGGTGGTTACCACCAAAAGGGGTAAAGACACCGCCAAAGGGGTGACTACCGTGACCCTGAGAAATGAATACGGGGTCAACCAGGTGCCCAAACAATACGACCTGTCTGAAAGCCACGCCTATAAACTGGCTTCCGACTGGCAGAGCGTCACCAACTACACCAAATACGCCGGTGTGACCTACCCTGCCAACTACCAGGGAGGATCGCTAGGTCTGGAAGGTGCCAGGGCACTGGAGCCCGACCAATACATGGACAATCCCTACGGCAGGGTGCTGAACCATCAGGAGACCTTCTTCAACGGCAACGACTTTTACACCAATTACGTCAGCGTCCAGAACAACAGCGGCAACACCAACTTCCTGGCCTCGTTCGAAAACTACGCCAACAGCGGTGTCCTTTTCGAAACCCAGGGGTACAACCGGAACAGCTTCAGGATGAACATCGACCACAGGATCTCCAACAAACTCTCCCTGTCGGCCAGCAACCTGTTTGTAAAATCACACCAGAACTATCCCGGGGGCGACAGCAAATACAACGGAGGCGTCTTTTTCAACATCCTGCTGCTTGAACCCGATGTGGACCTGGAAATGAAAAATCCCGACGGCCAACCCTACAAGTTCATCCCCAATCCCTGGCAATCGGAACAGGAAAACCCGCTTTACAACCTGTGGAAAATACAGGACGACCTCGAAAGGACCCGCTTCCTGGGCGCCTATGCCCTGAACTGGGACATCACCCACGACCTGAAATTCAGGGCGGAATACTCGTTCGAGAACATGAGCAACCTGAACACGACCTTTTCGCCCTACGACACCTATCAGCGGGCGGGCGCGGAACCGGTCTATTCGGAAGGATATTATTACAAATACAATTCAAAGCTCTTCTCCGAAAGGGCCCAGGCCAACCTGATGTACTCCAAGAACCTCGGTGAATTCCTTCTCCGGGTGAAACTGAGCTCCCTGTATGAAAACGAGGAGTTCCAGAGCTTTTCAGGAACCGGCTATGACTTCGGGGTGAAAGAGGTACCCAGTTTCGATGCCATCAAGGGCAACAAATCGCTCACCTCCTACCAGGACCAGGTGGTGGCCTACAACTACTTCGGCATTCTTTACCTCGACTACAAGGACAAATACATTTTCGACGGCATGTACCGGTACGACGGATCCTCCCTGTTTGGCTCCGAGGAGCGGTGGCAGCCCTATTACCGTGTCTCCGCCGCATGGCGTATATCGGAAGACGTCGCCATTCCGGGTATTGATGAGTTCAAACTGAGGGCCGCCTACGGAACTGCCGGACAGCGTCCTCCCTTTGCCGCCCAGTACGAGGTGATGTCGGTCAGCAACGGGGTTTCGTCCAAGAGCGCCAAGGGGAACAAATTCCTGAAACCTTCCCGCACGGCCGAATGGGAAGTCGGTGTCGACATCGATTTCCTGAAACGCTTCTCCTTCATCGGAACCTATGCCAAAGGAGTCACGTCAGACCAGTTTCTGCAGGCTCCCCAGGCCTCTTACAGCGGGGGTTGGAGCACCCAGTGGGTAAACGCCGGCACCCTGGAAACCACGACCTGGGAAGCCTCTCTGAATGCCAAAATCATCCAGGGGGAAGATTTCAACTGGTCGGCCAACCTGGTGTTTGACCGCGGCCGCAACAAAATCACCGAACTGAACATCCCGCCTTACCAGACCGGGCCCCAGGGCCAGGAAGCCTACAAAGCCTTTTACATCCGCGAGGGGGAAACCTTCGGTGTGATGTACGGCGCCCACTGGCTCCGTTCCATGGAAGAGCTTGAAAAACAGATCGGCGTAATGGGCAAAACCCTCGAAGACTATACCATAAACGGCGACGGCTTTGTCATTGCCAAGGGAACGGAAGGAACCGCCAAGGAAGCCGGTGTCAAACAGCTCGACGAAAAAGGCAATGTCGCTTTCGTGAAAATCGGCGATGCCAATCCCGACTTCAAACTCGGCATCTCCAACACTTTGAGCTTCAAAAACCTCTCCCTCTATTTCCTCTTCGACTGGAAACAGGGCGGCGACATCTACAATAAATCGGCCCAGTGGCTGACCCGCGACGACCGTCACGGTATGATGGACCAGGCCGGGAAAGCTGAAAACGAAAAGAAAACCATCGCTTACTACAAGGCTTTCTACGATGTGAACGAACAGAACGATTTCTGGGTCGAAGACGGCACCTACATCAAACTGCGCGAAGTTTCCCTGGCCTACAACCTGAAAAGCAAAGGATTCCAGAACCTGACCGGCGGATTCCTCAAAAGCGCCAGAATATCGGTGCTCGGCAGGAACCTTTACACCTGGACCAAATACTCAGGCTACGACCCCGAGGTGGGAACCACCAACGGAACCCAGATCTTCTCCTATGATTTCATGGGATATCCCAACTTCAGATCCTTCTCGGCTTCTCTTGAACTGAATTTCTAATAAAAACAAATGAATACTATGAAAGCTACAAAATATTTCCTGATAATTCTCTTCACAACGCTGACGCTGGTCAGTTGTGAAGACCTGGAAGTTCTGAACCTGAACGACCCGGATTTCAAGACCGCCTTTTCCAATCCATCCGACATCAAGGGGGTTGCCGGCGGCATGCTCAACAACTGGTTCCAGATCACGCAGGAGTACGACGGTCCCGGGCTGGCGCTCTGGGTGACCTCCGATGCAGGGACCTGCTCGCACGGGAACGCCGGGATGCGGGTTTTCGGCAACGAACCCCGCGGCGAGTTCAACAACACGCCCGCCTATGCCGATGCCGTCATCACGGAGAATTATTACAACACCCTGTACTCCGTACTCTCCCAGGCAAACGATGTGCTGGCCCAGACCGAAGCCAACAATGTCACCATGGAAGACGGCTCCACCGACATGGTCCGCGCCATGGCCTACTTCATGCACGGGCTGAGCCTTGGCTATCTGGGGCTGTTGTATGACAAGGGATTTATCGTAACTTACGAAACCGACCTGACCTTCGACCTGGAACCCTCCGGCTACAAGGACATGATTACGGAAGCGGTGAAGAGCCTCGACCAGGCCATCGCCATCAGCAAGTCGGCCAACTTTGTGATTCCCTCCGACTGGCTCCCCGGCGAACCCTGGAACAACAACGAATTCGCCCAGCTGGCCAGCTCGTTTGCCGCCCGCCTGTTGGTTTTCAGCGCCCGGAACAAAGCCGAAGACAATGCCACCGACTGGGGCAAAGTGTATACCTATGCCAAGAACGGGATCCAGAAAGATTTCGCCCCCCTGGCCGACGACATCATCTGGTACTCCCTGTATCAGACTTACTCCGTCTACGCAGGATGGGGCTTCATCGACATGTATACCATCCACCTGATGGATCCCAACATGCCGGCCAATTTCCCGCTCTCCGGCAGCTTCGCCGACCTGCCCAACAACGGCAAGGCCTCCTCTCCCGATGCCCGCCTGGAATCCGACTTCCAGTACATGAGCTCCTGCCCCTTCAAACCGGAGCGCGGCTACTACCACTTCTCCTCCTACCGCTACAAAAGGCTGGATCAGTACCTGACCACCTGGAAAGAGCCCATGCCCGAATTCCGGAAGGCTGAAAACGACTACCTGCTGGCCGAAGCCGCCGTCAGAACCAACAAAGTACAGGAAGCGGCCAACATCATGAACGCCTCCGCCCGCGTCACACGGGGTAACCTGCCGGCGCTGCCCGCCGACCAGGCCCAGATCCTGCAGGCCATCCACTACGAAAGATTCGTGGAATTGATGCTCTCCGGCCTCGGGGTCCAGTTCTTCCAGATGAGAAAGGAAAACCTGCTGCAGAAGGGAACCATCCTCCACTTCCCGATCCCGGGATCCCAGCTGGATGTGATGCAGATGGAATATTACACCTTCGGAGGAAACACCGGCACAGCCGGTACTGACTTCAGCAATGGCGGCTGGAAATAAGGAAACGATTCCCCCGGCAAACAATGGTCCGGGGGAAGGTTTAACGAATTGATAGGAACAAATAAAACATAGAATTATGAAAAATACAGTTTTGAAAATATCGGGGTTCCTGCTGATTGCCCTCTTTGCGGTTTCCTCCTGCATGGAAGATCCGATCAAGGACGCCCAGGAAAGTTACGACTACAGCAAGATAGCGCCTGTGGTGCTCGACGGAATCCAGGGACCGGCCCTTGCCATCCAGACCTTCACGGGCAATTACACCATCAATTACTACCGGGGAGGCTCCAAATGGAACTGGAGCGCCACCGACGCCACGGTCAAATCGGTCAGCGAAGACACCCGGACGGCCACCATTGAATTCAAAAACTATCCGGCCAGCGGAAAAGCCATCGTCTCGGTGACGGAAACCACCATGGGAGGCATAACCTCCGACCCGGTGACCAAATCGGTGACCGTCCAGAAATACTGCCCACTGGCCAGCGGAGCTGCCAGCCTGGCAGGTTCCTGGGAAGGAACCGACGCCTACTATCCCAGCGTCATCGCCATGACCGCCTCCGGAAGCGACCTCTCGGTGGCCGGCATGAACAAGGGATTCATCGAAGACTGGTGGGGTGAGGCCATCGTCAAGGGCGGCACCTTCACCATGAAATGGAACCTCAACGGTACCCTCGACATTCCCCGCCAGTATATCTTCACCACCGTATACAAAGGCGATGAATACGATTATGAAATCAAGGGAAGCGGCACCTGGGACAACTGCGGAAGCAAACCCACCATGCTGATTACCTACGACATCTATTACCCGGGAGATGCCAAGGGAATCGCCGCCACCTACGCCTCCTACCTGGATAACATCCCTTACCTGACCGCCACCATCACCCTGAAATAGGGCGGACAGGAAAAATGGGAAACCATTTCGTTAAAAACTCCGGTCGTACAAGGCCGGAGTTTTTTTATATCGTTCGGCCATATTGTGTAAATTTGTAATTGCATACATGCCCTCACATCAATGGTGAAAACTTGTACAAGGTATTCCGTTCTGTGTTTCGCAACCATTCTGCTCTCCTCCTGCGGGCCCATGGAAGTTAAAAACCTGAACGATCCCGATCTTCAGAGTTTCATTTCCACCCCCGGGAAAACGGAAGAAATTACCGGGAGTCTCATTAACCAGTGGTTTCAGATTACTCAGGAATATTCCAGCCTGGGATTACCCCTGCTGGTAGCCGCTGATGCCGGCACCTGCTCTCACGGTATTACCCGCCGTGACGGATCGGAGCCGCGTGCTGAATTTGACAACCATCCCTCCTGCAGCAATGCTTATCAGTCAGAAAATTATTATAAAAAACTTTACGCTGTCCTGACGCTTGCCAATGCGGTTTTATCCCTGACTGAAAATAAAGATTACCGGTCAGGGACCTTTTCAACGGCAATGATAAGGGCAGTAGCCTGGTTTGTTCAGGGGATCAGTCTTGGATACCTGGGGTTGATTTATGACAAAGCCTTCCTTGTTACCCATGAAACTGACCTGACAGCTGAACTGGAGACCTCCCCTTACACGGATATAATTCATTCTGCTGTAGAAAGTCTTGATCAGGCAATTTCGATCAGTAATCAAAACAGTTTCACCCTGCCTACCGAATGGCTTCCGGGTGAATCATGGAACAATACTGAGTTTGCCCGACTGGCCAGTTCCTTTGCAGCCCGGTTGTTGGTTTACAGTGCAAGGAATAAAACGCAGGATGGAAATACGGATTGGAGCAGGGTATATGCCTATGCAAAAAACGGAATACGCAAGGATTTTGCCCCGCTGGCAGATGATAAAAAATGGTATTCACTCTACCATACGTACAGTAGTTTCCTCGGTTGGCTTCAAACCGACATGTATGTGATTCACCTGATGGATCCGCACATGCCGGCCCGCTTCCCCAAAAGCGGCAATTTTGCTGATCTGCCGGATTACGGGAAAGCAACCTCATCAGATGCCCGGCTGGAATCGGATTACCAGTATATGAGCTCCTGCCCGTTCAATCCTTTGCGCGGCTATTACCACTTTTCCTCCTATCGTTACAAAAGACTCGACACCTATCTCTCCACCCGGACCGAACCGATGCCTGAATTCCGCAAAGCCGAAAATGACTGCCTGATGGCAGAAGCCGCAGTGCATACCGGTAGAATTCAGGAAGCTGCAGATATCATGAATGCCTCTGCCCGTGTTACACGTGGAAAACTGCCTCCCCTGCAGGCAGACAAGGATGCCATTCTGGAAGCCATCCATTACGAGAGAATGGTGGAACTGATGATTTCCGGTTTCGGTATCCAGTATTTTCAGATGAGGAAAGAGGACAAACTGCAGCCAGGTACCCTCCTCCATTACCCCATTCCCGGTTCCGAACTGCAAATCATGGGGATGAGGTATTACACTTTCGGCGGGACAACCGGAATTCCGGGGCAGGATTACAGCAACGGGGGGTGGTGAAAGATACCCATTCCATGAACACAGGAAGGAGCCGGGAAAAACGAAAAGTGAAAAGTGAAAAGTGAAAAAATGCGGAGAAAGGAAAAATAGCGTAAAGCGGAGAGCGGAGAGCGGAGAGAAAAAACGAAAAACGAAAAATGAAAAGTGAAAAACGGAAATGTATTCTGACCTTTTGATATTGAAATCGTATTCCTGAAACATTCCGACCCATTAGCCACAACCCAAAAGGTAAGACCAAGTCCGGAATTACGGATGGTTTTTTTTCTTTAGAACATGGATTCAAAAGAGCTTAGAATTGTCT